>Ga0307430_1000134_pt1 | contig 72973 bp, 65 predicted proteins | sample SalMarWE160130MG_FD_202159 | JGI IMG/M metagenome (GOLD analysis project Ga0307430, IMG submission 202159) | Salt marsh sediment microbial communities from the Plum Island Ecosystem LTER, Massachusetts, United States - WE1603-130 | ecosystem: Environmental > Aquatic > Marine > Intertidal zone >... | reverse complement strand
CTAACGCATCACGCTCACATCTTGGAGCTGGTGGGTGAATCCTATCGTTTCAGACAGCGAATGGAACAGGAGGTGAGTTGATCCGTTGTGGATGTGGACCAAAGGGTGGCTCCATTTTCGATTGCCAAAAACAATCTGGTACTTTTGATGATAATTTTCAGGAAGGATTAGCTCGTAATTATTGGGAACCATACGAAGCATGTACAGAAAACGGAACAGGAACTTGTCACTCAAGTAAAGATTACCAATTCATGGCTGGATATCAAGGATGGTTCAGGGGGGATCATACACCTACTCAGCGAGCTGAAGATCTATTGGGAAGCTTGGCGAATGATTCGTATAGAGAAGATCTGGAAAACGATATAGGGGATATCTTGGACAACACGACTGCAAAGATTGAAGGTTGGATAGATGGAAAGATGGGAAATCGACCATGGCAGTGGCATAATATGCTTGGGATTCCTTCAAAAACTGGAACAGGCGGAAAAGCACTCGGCTGGGTCTATTTCCCGACTGCGTATGGAAATTATTTCTGGTTCTTTACTGGTCATCAAGACTGGTGCAAAAACCATCCAAACAGTACTGAATGTGTCGACTACTAGATGAGATTATTGAAATAGATATTGAAATCAAAATTGACTATCAATAGCAATAGATAAGGATACGAAAATGAGACATAGATCTATGCGTACCCTATACAAACTGGTTGTTCTTTCCTTTAGTCTCACTCTGATAAATGGATGCGGAAACGAAACGCCGTCTCAGACGACAGCAGTGGTGCCTGTGATCACAGAGACGCGATCCCAAATTATTGAGCCCTCAACCACACCAACAGAAGATATACCAGCCATTGAAGAAGCCACAAAAACCCCCACGCTTTCAATGCCGACATCACCCATTCAACTCACATTTGTATCTACCCGGTCGGGAAAATCATCTATCTATTCTATGGACGTCTCCTGCTGGGATTCTGATGTTTTATGCTTTGGTGAATCGATTTTACTTCAGGAATGGAATAAACGAATAAATTCTATCGATTGGTCTCCGAATGGAGATCAAGTCGTTTTTGAAAGTGATGGCAATCTCTTTATCGCAGAGTGGAACGGAAGCAATATTATTAAGATTCCAAGTGACCCGGGGAGTGAATGCTGGCCCCGGTGGTCAAGAGATGGTAAGAAGATAGCATATATTTTCGGTTCCGATATTGAACCTTATCAAATAAGAATCTATGAGATAGAGACCGGTCAAACGACTCGCGTCCTTGAAAACGTCTTCTCGCCACGTCGAGTGTTATGGCTGGATGGGGACCAATTAGCGTATATTAAGACTAATCCCGATACAGATGCTAATATGATTGTTGTCGGAAAACTAGATGGTACGATAATTCAACAGATGCCCGAAAATGCGTCAGATTATTATGATATTTTAGGTATTGATTTTTCTCCTGATGGCAGAAATGCGGTTTTTGTGGGTAAAATTCAGGTCGGAGAAGAGCCAGACATTTATGTAATTATTCAACCTGATGGCATTGAAAACATTACAAACGGCGTTGGATATAATTATGCCCCAACATGGTCGCCCGAAGGTGATTGGATTGCATTTGAATCTAATAGAACATCTGAATCAAATAGAAACGGATTTTATAAAATATTCATTACGAAACCTGATGGTACTCACCTGCAACAAATCGAGCAACCTCTAAGAGAGAATACTAGTCCGGCTTGGCGATTAATTAATTAAGGCAATATTTATTGAACTTGCTTCCATAATTGTGAATGAACCATCATATCAAACTTGTTACTGTAACAATTCATACGTAAATGGGCATAACCCTTGTTTTTACCTGGGTTAGTGCTGTACGGTGGAAAAACTAATGCCTTATATAATTCCGCTGTAACATCACAGCATTCGATGGTGCTCGAAGCATATTCCTTTACAACTGACATTATCATAACCATTGTGCATGCAAAGCCTGCATCTGCTATCTTGTGGTTGGGAAAGATACTTCGAGACGAAGTCTATCTACCTGCAGGGATGGTTAATATACATACTGAATTTCACCGTAGCCCAACCAGGCACTCTGGTCTCCTTTGATCTTTATGCTGGTTGCGGAAATCCATCCGCAACCCATATTTGGTAGATGTTTATCTGCCGATCTTCGATACCCACAACAGTTTACCGATTCATCACTTTTCTCCGATTCTCATGCCTTCATGAATAACCGTGGATACATATCCACTAGCTATCGGCACCGGATACATATCCGCAACCGGTATCTGGCAGATGTTTATCTGCCGATCTTCAATTCGGAATGCGAGGCAAAGGGAAAGCAGTATTAACTGTTGCCCCAGATTCCAGCGCTATCAGGAATAGCTACGGATTCAAATCCAGTGCTCCCCGAAAATGTACATCCGTTCTAAAAATGCCCAATAACACCATCACTTTGTGATTTGTCCCCCATGAATAAACGTCCGGGTTGATCTCTCTCGATGGATTTAGCTATGATTACTCATGGATGAGACTTTTCGGCCATCACAGGCAGGTTTGAAACCTGCCCCTACAAGTGTCAACTATTCTAATATATAGGGGCTGCCCTTTTGGGGCAGCCCCTTTTTGTGTTGGTCTCGCAAGATTATAGGCAGTGAAGATTGTGTTCGCAGTGAAGATTACGTTATTCTTCTTCAGCAGGCGCCTTTTCTTTCTTCGGTCGGAAATGACGATACAGCTTTCGCAGCGGCCAGAGAATGATTCCAATCAAAAGAGTGACTGGAAGGACGTACAGGACTAAGACGATGATTATGTTCCCGATAAACTGAAGTGTACTGACAAGCGCCTCAATTGCATCCTTCGCAGTTCCAACGGGTCGCCAGCTCCCGATTTGCAGCGGTCTGTCAGCAAAGTCCGGTTGAAGACCGATGGAAATTCGTGATAATCTGGCCGATTCTTCCAGGTACTGGATCCGTCCTTTGATGACTTCGATTTCGGATTGTTTGTACTCGAGTTGTTCGAAAACCCTCAGGGCATCCTCGGTGTCGTCAGCGTCTTCAAGAAAGCCCAGCAATTGTTCTTCGACGGCTTCCAGATGCCGGAGACGAGATTGCATGTCGGTATATTCTTCCGTCACATCCTGCCCGGAAATTTCTTCGTTTCGGACTTCGATGGCGATTTCTTTTATCGTTTCGATGGCTTCATCCAACTGTTCCGCTGGGACGCGGATGGTAATCGATGCGCGTTCGCCTTCGACGCCGCTCTCGAATGTGGTTTGATACACATTCAAATTGACGACGAAGCCACCCATTTCCTCGGCCATGGCGGCGATCTGATTGGATGATTCGGAAGGATCGCTTACGACAAGCGAGAGATTGGCGTTACGAATGACGATACGTTCGGTTAACGAAGCCTCTGTGGCGATGTTTGTTTTTGTTGTCGTCGAGTTTCCGGCGATCTCGCCAGCGGAATCATCAAAGGATTCTTCGATATCATCATAATCATAGCCTTCGACGGAACTAACCGATGAGAAACCCTGATCGGCTTCCCACATCGGTGGTTCGGCGTTCATCCTTGCCGATGCGCATGCGCTGGCAAATATCCCCAGAACGATTAGGAAAACAAGTAGCCGGTTTTTTTTCATGGCGAATATCTCCTCGTTTATAAAAGGATCACGATTCGCTACATTGACGTTTATTTTCGTATGAAAGTTCCCCCATCACCAACCAGAATTCAGGCGCTGCGCTTGCCGCTCGGGTAAGCCGGCCTCCATGATTCTGGCTTGCACTTGGGCAATGTCGTATGCGATTCGGCGCATTTCCCATGTAGTGGCTTCTGTGTCGAGAATGGCGTAGGAAGCGCGCGGATCTCGATCGCGTGGCTGTCCCACGGAGCCGGGATTGAGGATCATTTTCGGCAGCAGCGCCATCTCTCCTTCCCATTGGATGCGTTTCGTCTTCGAGAAGGTGTCGCCTGGAGGGCGGTGGTAAATCGCGGGAAGATGTGTGTGACCGACGAGTGAATAATCCGTCTTCAGGGCATCAAAACTTCGATCAGCCGTGTGTTGATCCAGAATGTATTCCCAGATGGGTTGATTTGGACTGCCATGGGCCAGGGTGTAATTCAGGGTTGTGATTTTGCTGGGCAAGGAACGCAAGTATTCGATGCTCTCGTCACTGAGCTTTTGTCGGGTCCAGGCGGCAATCGCGCCAGCTTCGCGGTTGAAGCGGGAGAGGGGAATCATACCGATCGCTGCTTGATCGTGGTTGCCAATGAGACAAAGCAAGTTCGGGAGAGAGCGAACGATTTCGACACATGCGTTGGGATCAGGGCCATAGCCGACAAGATCGCCGAGGCACCAGACGGCTTCGTATGCCTCAGCAACATCGAGAACTGCTTCGAGCGCGCTAAGGTTTGCATGAATGTCTGAGATGACAAGTACGCGCATGTCAAGATAGTAGCACGGAGCTGCAGGGATGAAAAGGGGGAGAGATGTGTGAGTTTGGCGATTTCTTTTCACCTGGCAGATCCGGCGCTGCTGAAGTTGATCGATTTTTAACCAATGAGAAATCAAGATATGCAATACAGGATAGGCGGGAACTTGCGGCGTGCTTGTTATGACCACCTGGCTGACGTATAATGCCTCGCGGTCGATGCCTATTCTTGACGAACGAACCCTCGAATTTCTCAGTCACAGTCCTGAGCAGACTCGACGATTGGGAGTGCGTCTGGGAGAACTTATCCAATCCGGGGATTTGCTGTGTTTATCTGGCGATCTCGGTTCTGGGAAGACGACCCTGGCACAAGGGATTGCTCGCGGTTGGGGGTCGTTGGATCCGGTTACCAGTCCAACCTATATTTTGATTAACGAATATCATCGTGCAGACGCGAAGAAGCTGTATCACTTCGATGCATTTCGGTTGAGCGGTGTGGCGGAAGCTGTAGCACTTGGGTTGTATGATTTACTGGATGGAGCTGGGCCGGTGTTGATCGAATGGCCGGAGAGGATCGAAGAAAGTCTGCCGGATGATCGCCTGTGGATCAGTTTGCGTTGGGTAGACGAGATGCGGCGTGGTTTGCATTTCGAAGCGCAAGGGATTCAATACGAACGGATGTTACAAGCATTCCGTCAAACGACTTTCGGGGGTTGATCGTGCTGCTTGCCCTGGATACCGCTACACGGATGATCGGAATCGCCTTGCACGATGGCGAGAATCTCCTGGCTGAATCCCTATGGCTGGGGGGACGCCGCCATACGGTGCTCTTGGGTCCTGAAGTGGCGTTGATGCTGCGAAAAATCGACGCGCAAGCAGAGGACCTCACTGCTGTCGCAGTGGCATCTGGGCCCGGATCGTACACCGGTCTTCGAATCGGAATGGCTTTCGCAAAGGGGCTTGCATTGTCCCATCAGCTCCCCTTGGTCGACGTGGCGACATTGGATGTGCTTGCGCAAGGTCAATCGAAGCGGTCGGAACCCATGCTGGCGTTGATCGAAGCTGGACGTAAACGGGTCGTCGGAATGTGGTACAAATGGGGGCGGAGTGGCTGGAAGGCTCGCGGTGAAGCCGGCAATTATTCCTGGGACGAAGTGATCGCGCAGCTCGAGGAGAAGAGCTATATCTGCGGAGAGATCAGCGCCGAAGCCCGCAAGAAATTAAACGAATTATCGAACGTACGTTTGGCCTCTCCCGCAGATTGTGTGCGGCGCCCCGGAATACTTGCAGAATTGGCCTGGGAGCGAATACGCAAAGGGAAGCTGACGAATACGGCGGAAATCCGACCCGAATATATCGACTCCGGAGATGGCAGTACACGATGATCGAGGCAAAGTCCGAATATACCGTTCGAGTGATGACCTTGGATGATATTCCTGAAGTCATGAAAATCGATCGTTTATCGTTTCCTCTTCCCTGGTCGGAACGGTCTTATCGTTATGAGCTGGAACATAATTCCGCCGCGCAATTGATGGTGGCCGATTATCATCATCTGGATCGAATCCAACTTGTTGGGTATATTGGTTTCTGGTTTGTTGTCGATGAGATGCATATCAGTACACTGGCCGTCCATCCGGATTTTCAACGCCGGGGTATTGGTGAAGCGTTGCTGGAAGGAGCGCTTCATTTAGCCAACGGACTGGGTGGCGTTATCGCAACCCTGGAGGTACGCACTTCCAACCAGGCTGCCCTGGGTTTGTATAACAAATTCGGATTTGAAGTCGTTGGACGCAGGAAGAATTACTATCAAAATAATCGAGAAGATGCCTGGATCATGAAGCTGGATCCATTGGGGCGGGTACGAGTCACGGCAGGAGGTTCTGTCAGGTGAGTCCGGAGGAGGAACTAAAGCAAGTTGCTGCCGAGGTGGCAAATTGTGTCGAATGTAGATTGCATCACTCTCGCAAGAAAGCAGTGCCCGGTGAAGGTCCTGCGGATGCGGATTTGATGTTCATCGGTGAGGGCCCAGGTTTTCATGAAAACGAACAAGGGCGGCCTTTTGTTGGTGCTGCCGGGCGTTTTTTGGAGGAGTTACTCGCAAGCATCGGTTTAGATCGCGATGATGTCTTCATCGGAAATGTGGTTAAATGCAGACCGCCCGGAAATCGAGATCCTCAAACGGATGAGATCGAAGCGTGTGCGAAATACCTGGAGCGACAAATTCGAGCGATCAATCCCAAGGTGATCGTTACCCTGGGCCGATTTTCAATGGCACGTTATTTCCCCGGGGAACGAATCAGTGCGATTCACGGTCAGGCGCGTGTTGTCCAGCAACGGCTCATCGTTCCGATGTATCATCCGGCTGCCGCTTTACATCAACCCTCTCTGCGGCAGGTCGTGCAGGATGATTTTTCCCATCTGCCCGATATGATCGCAAAAGGTGAGAGTGTCCTACCGTCTGATGATGCCCCATCCATCGATGCGGAACAACTCAACCTATTCTAAAACCCATTATGGGAGTTCATGAGGCTTATGTCGAATCATAAAATCAGCCTGCCGGCTGCCGCGCAGGAATTAGTGGAAAAATTTGAAAGCCGTCAAGCGCATTTGGGCGTTATCGGTTTGGGGTATGTTGGCCTTCCGCTGATGGTCGTGCTCGCCGAAGCCGGCTTTTCAGTAACGGGTGTGGACGCGGATAGCGATAAAGTGAATTCCATCCAATGCGGTGAAAGTTATATCGAGGATGTGCCCAATGAAAAGATCGCCGCCCTGATAGGTGAGGGGCGTATCTCCGCATCCACAACATACGATGCGTTGGCGGATATCGATGGTGTGAGCATCTGCGTGCCCACACCGCTGCGGAAAACGGGCGACCCGGATTTGTCGTATATCGTTTCGGCAACGCAGTCTCTGGTTCCTTATTTACATCCGGGGATGGTGGTGGTGCTCGAATCGACAACGTATCCAGGGACGACGCGGGAAATGGTTCTCCCCGAATTGGAAAAAGATGACCTCGTCGTCGGGGAGAATATCTTCCTGGCTTTTTCTCCCGAGCGTGTGGACCCCGGTCGAGAGGATTGGACCACCTTCAATACACCCAAAGTGATCGGGGGAATAACACCCGTGTGTACCCGGGTGGCATCGACGATGTACGCGCAGGCGATGGAGAACGTTGTGCCGGCCAGTTCTACGGAAGTGGCCGAAATGGCCAAGCTGCTTGAAAACACCTTTCGGGCGGTGAACATTGCCCTGGTGAATGAGATGGCCCTTATGTGCGACCGTCTGGGGATCGATGTGTGGGAAGTGATCAAAGCTGCAGCAACGAAACCTTTTGGTTTCATGAAATTCACACCGGGCCCGGGCCTGGGCGGCCACTGCATCCCCATCGATCCATTGTATTTATCCTGGAAATTAAAAAGCGTTAAATACAACGCGCGTATTATCGACCTGGCGAGTGAGATCAACACAAACATGCCGAGGTACGTCGTTCAGCGGATTCAAAATGCATTGAATGATGAAGCCAAGGCGATACGGGGATCGAACTTGCTTGTGCTTGGTGTGGCATACAAAGCCAATGTCTCTGACATGCGTGAATCCCCAGCCCTGGATGTGATCGGGTTGCTGCGGGATAAAGGCGCACAAGTGCAGTATTACGATCCTTTTGTGCCATCGATCCAACATGAAGACTGGGGTCTTACTTCAGTATCGGATCTGATCGCTGCAGTCCGGCAGGCGGATTGCGTGGTGATCATCACGGATCACACGGACATTGATTACGCAGCGGTGTTTGAGCATACAAAACTTATCTTCGATTCTCGCAATGTGCTCGACAGGTTCGGTTTGAAAGGTTCAAAAGTGGTGAAGTTGTAATGGGTCGTTACCTTCTCACGGGTGCAGCGGGATTCATCGCTTCCCGTGTGGCGGCGATGCTGCTTGACGATGGACACAGCGTTCATGGTTTGGACAATATGAACGATGCCTATGATGTTCGGATGAAGCAATATCGATTGACACAACTGGAGAACCATCCGAAATTTCGTTTTCAACGAATGGATGTCGCAGATCGGGATCAGGTCAGGACTCTCGAGGATGGCGGTGAACCTTTCGACGCGGTGATCAATTTGGCTGCTCGCGCCGGCGTGCGATACAGCGTAGAAAATCCCTGGGAATATTTCCGAACCAATGTCGATGGAACGTTAAATCTTCTGGAATACACTCGCGAACACGACATCCCCAAGTTCGTCCTGGCTTCCTCCTCAAGTGTTTATGGATCCGACGCTCCCATGCCAACCCCGGAGACTGCGAATACCGATAATCCAGTGCAGCCCTACGCCGCCAGTAAAAAAGCCGCTGAGGTGCTCTGTTATGCGTATCATGCCCTGCACGGCTTGGACGTGACGGTGTTTCGCTATTTCACGGTTTATGGCCCAGCAGGCCGGCCGGATATGGTGATGTTTCGCTTTATCCAATGGATGTGCGAAGGTCAAACGGTCTATGTTAATGGGGACGGAAAACAGTCGCGTGGTTTTACATACGTTGATGATATTGCGCGCGGCACGATTATGGGGCTGCAATCCGTCGGTTATGAGATTATTAATCTGGGAGGCCACGAACAGGTGAGCCTCATGGAGTTAATCCGAGGAATCGAAGAACGCATTGAATCCAGGGCAGCTATTAAATTCCGCGAAGCACACCCGGCAGACATACAACAAAGTTGGGCTGATGTTGAAAAAGCAAAACGAATTTTAAGTTGGGAACCGAAAGTCTCCTTTGATGAAGGGCTTGATTCTGCATTGGCCTGGTATCAGTCTGAACGTGCCTGGGCCTGCGAAGTCGATACATCGGATTGAAGCCGTAGAATGTCATCTGCTCACGATTGGGCGTCATCCCTATTCGCACGCTTCTTAGACAATCCGTTATTTCGACGTGTCGTCCGCAATACCGGCTATTTATTCAGCGCGCAGACCATATCGGCCGCGATGAGTTTTGGGCAGGGTATACTTACCGCGCGACTGCTTGGTGTCGAAGGCGCGGGTTACGTGGGGATCATCACGCAATTCTCAAGTAACATCAATCGCCTGATTTCTTCCCGTATGGCGGAACTCGTCGTGAATTATCTGGGAAAATTCACGGCAGATGGACGTGACGATCAAGCTGCGGCGTTGTTTAAGGCCGCAGCCATGGTTGAAATTGGAGGCTCGACGATCGCATATGTACTCGTGATCGCACTTTCTCCAATCGGTGCCGAGCTCTTTGCGAAGAACGAGAGTCTTGCGGGGTTGTTCGCCTTTTATGGATTGTCGGTGCTGGCAAATCTGATGTATGAGAGTGCGACGGGGTTATTGCATTTCTACAATCGTTTTCGAGTAATCGCTGCAATTACGATCGGGCAAAGCGCGCTGACGTTGATATTGATCGGATTTGCATTTGTTTCCAATCAATCGCTGAAGGCAGTGGTGACAGCCTATCTGATAGGTAAGGTTGTGCTCGCTGTGGGTATTTCGTTGGTCGCACTTTGGCAGGCGCGTCGCAAGTGGGGGCCAGGATGGTGGCGCACACCCCTTTCACTGCTCAAAGATTATCGCCGGGAACTCATCCGGTTTGGCGTAAGCACCAATCTTTCAGGGACGTTGAAATTGTTGACTCGTGACAGTGAGATTCTGTGGCTCAGTGCCTTCAGCACACCACTTCAGGTTGGCTATTATAAGATCGCCCGAGCGATAACGAATTTCCTGATGATGCCCGTTACGCCTTTGATCACAACGACATATCGTGAAGTTACGCGAGAAATATCCGATCGTGCCTGGTCGAACGTACGCTACCTGTTACGCAGCGGTACGATTCTCGCAGCAGTGTATACAGTACCGGCGAGTATCGCTCTCATACTCTTTGGCCGTTGGGTTGTGGGTCTCTATGGTGCGGATTTCTTGCCGACTTCGTATACGAGTCTGCTCATTCTACTGGTAGGTGTGATCCCGGTTAATATCTTGTTCTGGAATCAGGTGGTCTTGCTTCCACTCGGAATGCCACAGTTCCCGACGCAGATACAGTTTATCGCAGCGATTCTCAAAATCGTGGGTACTTTCCTGCTCGTGCCGTTTTGGGGTGCGAACGGTATGGCAGTTCTCTTAAGCGGCTATTTTATATTCACAACAGGTATTCTGGTCGGTAGGAGTATTCGAGAGCTCCACAAAGCAGAAATCCGACCTGTTGATGTGAGGGGAGATTAAGATCAATATGCGAATTGCATGTATTGCGACTTCCGCCGTTCCTTCCCGGACAGCAAATTCGGTCCAGGTGATGAAAGTCTGCCAGGCGTTCACACAGTTGGATCATGAAGTATGTTTGTGGCTGCCGGGTCGAAACCCGGAGATATCCTGGGAGGCGTTATCTCAGCATTATGGATTGAAAGAAAGATTCAACGTGGTCTGGATGCGGTCATTACGTAGTGGCCGCCGGTATGATTTTTGCCTTCGTGCTGTTCGGGCAGCGAAGCGTTGGAAGGCACATCTCCATTACCTCTGGCCGCTGCAGGCTGCGGCTTTATCTTCCATGCTTGGATACCCAACGATTCTCGAAGTTCATGACCGTCCACAGGGCAGATTGGGACCACAGCTTTTTCGGCGTGCGCTGCGAGGATCGGGATTGCAGCGTTTACTGCCCATAACTGCTGCGTTGGAGAAATACCTGGAGGCAAAATTCCGAACGACTCTGGATGAGCCGTTTTCGATCGTCTCTCCGATGGGCGTGGACCTGGAGCGTTATCAGAACCTGCCGGATTCAAAAGAAGCTCGCAGCACTTTGAATTTACGGGAGACCTTTACAGTCGGTTATACCGGCCACTTGTACCCCGGGAGGGGTATCGAACTCTTATTTGAGCTTGCACGCCTCAACCCATCTATTGCCTTCATTTGGGCGGGAGGGGAGGCAGTGGCAATCGAGCGCTGGCGAAAAAGGCTTTGGGACGCGGATATTAACAATGTACAGCTGTTGGGCTTTGTCCCCAACGATCGATTGCCTCTCGTTCATGCCGCCTGTGATGCCTTTCTGATGCCGTACGCGCGTCGGATCTCCGTCAGCAGTGGAGGAGATACCGCTCGATTCGCCAGCCCGATGAAGGTGTTCGAGTACTTCGCGGCCAAACGAGCGATTATCTCGAGCGACTTGGTTGTATTGCGCGAGGTGCTGAATGAATCCAACGCGCTTCTGGTACCTCCAGAGGACGTGCATGCCTGGAACAACGCGCTGCAAACATTGATGTCGGATTCAGCCCTTCGAAAAAAGCTCGCCAAACAAGCCGGCCTGGATGCAGACAAGTATTCCTGGCGTCAGCGAGCGCAAAATGCTCTCGCCGGGTTAGAGGTTTAGCGTGCTGCACAAAATGGGGGTTCGGTTGCGTACTTTCGCACCTTCCAACGCATTTCGTTGGGGATGCGCATTGCTGCTGTTTGGTTTATTGCAGCGACTGGTTTTGCTTCTTTTCTACCAGCCCATCCCATTTGCCGACACGAACGCATATATGCGCCTGGCTGTGCCGCTGTCCAACCTAACGCTGAAAGGTTATGACGGTACGCGCGTTCCGGGGTATCCTGCACTCTTGGCGATTGCTGGATTGGATGAACATACTGCCTGGGTTCTGCAGCTCGTTTTAGGATTGGTGATCTCGATGCTGTTGTTTTGGATTGTTTTCAGAACGACGGATTCCCCGGCACTCGGTGTCCTTGTGGGTGGTCTCTATGATTTGATCCCCGGTCAATTCCTGTTCGAATCGAATTTACTTAGCGAGACGTTAACCACTTTCTTTGTGGTCCTTTGTTTTGCATCGTTTGTAGCTTTCGGATGCGCGAAATCCTCCCCAAAGAGATTTTTAGCTGCGTTGATGCTTGGCACAGATGCTTGCCTCCCCGGAATGGTTCGGCCTTATTTCTTCCCAATAACACTTTTTTTCCTGCCTTTTGTTTGGTTTGTCGGTGACGGGAATTGGCGAGGACGTCTCTTGAGAATAGCGATCTACTCCCTTCCCCCGTTAATGATACAAGGCGGTTGGTTGTTGTGGATCCGGAATACGTATCACATGACCTCGCCAACCGTCATGTCGGGTTACAGCCTGGTCCAACACACCGGCGAGTACTTTGAATTCTTGCCGGACGATGTGGCGGAGATTCGCGATACCTATATTCACTTCCGGGATGCACAGATCGCCGAGCGTGGGGTGCAGACCAATGCCATCTGGGAAGCGATCCCTGCGATGAGCGAAGCCTCCGGTTTGGGTTTCTACGATCTAAGCCGTGAACTCCACCGGCTTTCGATCGATTTGATCCGCGCCCATCCCAATCGATATCTGGCCAACGTCGTCAAGGGCTGGATCAATTTTTGGAAAGCTCCGGTTTACTGGCGTGCGGAGGCGCTGCAATCATCCCTCTTGCTCTACATAATGAAGGTCTTCATTTGGGTTGGGCGCGGGCTTTCCGTGCTTGCCAATCTTGTTTTCCTTTTGTTATCGCTGTTTGCGATCCTGAGCAAACGCTTGCGACAAAGAATCAGTTTCGATGTATATTCTGGTACCGCGGCGGGTCTTATCGTTATGATTTCGATCGTGCAGACAATCGTCGATCATGGCGATAATCCACGCTTTCTCGTTCCATTGCAGATGCTTGTCTTTTTCGTTGTCGTGCGTTCATTCTGGATGGGATTTCGAAATCGCAAGGTTATGGAGGTTATGTGAGTAATACATTTCGGAAAGCACTTCCCTGGCTGGGCGTAATCGTACTTCTGAGTGTGGTACTCAGTTTGCTCGACAAACGAGGCGTTTCATTTACCGGATTGTCTGCCTACTTCATTCTGTGCAGCATTCTCGCACTCGTGATCGTCGGTACTGGTCGGGTTGTATTTCGAGAAGGAATCCCCGCCAACGTTGGGCGTGCATTCGCCATCGCTCTCGTCATACGGCTGGTGATCGGCGTGGTGCTGTATCACGCCTTGCCTGAATTCGGGTATGATGAAAAACCACAAAATGTGGGGTATGTTTTCGCCGATGCGTACCGTCGCGATGTCGACTCCTACCAATTGGCTCGGTCGCCGGAGCCGCTCACCGACGCTTTTACAAAACCGAGCGGCGATGATCAATATGGCGGTTTCGAATTTCTAAGTGCGCTGATCTACCGCTGCTTGTCTCCCGATGTGCGCAGACCATTTTTAATCTTGCTGCTGTGTGCTTTCCTTTCGGCACTTGCTGTTATTCCAACGTGGGGTTTCGTCAACGCGACATTTGGTTCGAAGATCGCAACCGGGGCGGTTTGGGTTTTGGTGTTATATCCGGATGCCATTTTGCTGGGCGCCTCTCAAATGCGAGAGCCATTGATTATCTTTGCTCTCAGCTTTGCCTTGTATGGCTACGCAAGAGTGCGGGAAGATCAGGTGAAAGCGGGGCTTATAATCATATTGTTGAGCGCATTATTCATCTTGCCAATTTCACCTCCATATACATTTTTCATCCTCGTCATTATTGGATTGATATGGGCTTTTGATGGCCGCCTCGGTTTCTTACGGGCAAAATGGTTGTTGTTGATCCTGCTAGTGATCGTCGCCTTTGTCTTGATATTTCTTATTCGATCGTGGTCTGAGGTTGTGGAAGGTAGTGGTTTTCAGGTGATCGTAGAGTGGCTCAAATCACTTAGCGCAACAGATAAGATAGAAGAAATAGTCAATGATTCGGATTGGACAAGGCACTTAAAACGCAGCTTGCCGGAATGGGCATTATTTCCGGTTTTTGTTTTCTATGGCATCTTCCGGCCTTTCCTGCCTGCGGCGATTATTGACAGCGGCGCACCGATTTGGCGGATCATCGCCTTATGGCGGGGTTTGGGTTGGTTCTCCTTGCTGCCGTTTTTGATATATGCGCCATTTGCGGCCGTGCGGCATGCGGGGTGGCGCAGCCTGCCCACGGCGGTATCCATTCTCTCATGGACGACGATTTTGATATCTTCCTATCGAGGCGTGGGCGACCAGTGGGATAACCCCAGGTATCGAACGGCATTTCTTGTTCTACAGGCTGTTCTTATCGGTTGGGCATGGGTTAAATCTCGTGAGATGAACGGTCGTTGGATGGGGCGGGTGGCTGTTCTTGTTTTAAGCGTCACCATGCTGTTCACTTTGTGGTATGCCTTTCGTGGTCGCATGCTTTCATTCTTTTCCCCAATGCACATGATCGCCAGCATGGCGGCTTTCATCGTTTTGTTTTTTGCTTCCCATTTTGTGCGAGATTACTATCGTTCCCGCAAAGCCTCGGCTTGACGGAATCCCCAGGATGTGTATAATTCAGTTTCTGAATTATAAATCCTCATTCTTTCATGTTTGATAGTTCATGCTGGAATGTAAAATTGTAAGCCGACCCAGTGGAAGGCGTCTGGGAACTGAAGAGGAGTGTCCATGCCGAGAGCGTTGATTACAGGGATCACGGGTCAAGACGGCTCATACCTGACGGAGTTACTACTCAGCAAAGGCTATGAAGTCCATGGAATGATTCGCAAGGCGAGCACTTTCAATACAGGCCGCATCGATCATATCTATCAGGATCCACATAAACCCGAGGCGCGCATGTTTCTGCATTACGGGGATCTTGTCAGCTCGGAGGTTTTGACCAATCTGGTTTATAGCGTGCAGCCGGATGAAGTCTACAATCTGGGGGCTCAATCTCATGTCAAAGTGAGCTTCGAGATGCCGGAGTACACAGGCTCCGTGACCGGCTTGGGAACGGTGAGGCTCCTCGATGCCATACGCCGCAGTGGGATCAAGGCTCGTTTTTATCAGGCTTCGTCAAGCGAGATTTATGGCAACGCCAAACCGCCGCAGAACGAGGTAACACCTTTTCAACCTCGCAGCCCGTATGCCATTGCCAAAATATACGCCTATTGGATCACCGTTAACTATCGAGAATCCTATGATATGTATGCGGCCAATGGCATTCTCTTCAACCACGAAAGCCCTCGACGCGGTGAGACCTTCCTGACCCGCAAAGTAACTCGAGCGATTGCGCGCATCTTGGCAGGCATGCAGTCCAAACTCTATTTGGGCAACCTGGATTCGCGCCGCGATTACGGTTATGCACCGGAATATGTGGAAATGATGTGGCATATGATGCAGCAGGATGCGCCGGATGATTACGTCATCGGCACGGGTGTAGCGCCAACCATGCGTGAGTTTGTGGAAGAGGCTTTTTCATACGTCGATTTAGATTGGAAGGAATACGTCGATATCGATTCTCGTTACTATCGACCAGCCGAGGTCGATTACCTGCAGGCTGACGCTGCGAAAGCACGAAAGATCCTGGATTGGAACCCGAAGATCACCTTCAAGGATCTGGCGCGCATCATGATTGATGCAGATATGCAGGCAGTAGGCCTGGAACCGATTGGGGAAGGTTTGGAAATTCTGAAGAAGAGTTTCAGCGGATGGCATCGTTGGGATACGAGTGTCACTGCATTGCTCAATTCATACCACAATGGTGTTGAATAATCGATTGAAGATGTTCCCCGGTAGTTCTCGATCTACTCAGGGACAAGGTTTCATTAATCGGAGGCGATATGTCTCTGATACGAGTGCGCACAAGGCGTAATCCATGGCAACGGATCAAAACACACAGACGATTCGCGATTTGAATTTACTGGAGCACATCGAAAGGGATCCGGATATCACGCAGGCTTCTTTAGCGGCGAAACTCGGTGTGGCTGTTGGGACCGTTAACTGGCATCTCAAGCGCTTGATTAAAAAAGGCTACATCAAGGCCAAGCGGGCGGAGCGAAAAAAACTGCGTTACATCATCACCCCGCAGGGAATTGCTTTGCGCGCCCGTTTGACCGTAGCCTACGTTGAAAATTCAATGACCTTGTACCGCCGAATTCGCCAACAGGCGCGCGAGGCATTATCTGTGGCGCAGAAGAATGGGCATAAAAAGGTGGCGATTATCGGACAGGGCGACATCGCCGATGTATGTCGACTCACCTGTTTGGAACAAGGTTTCTCCGTGGTCGATGTCCTTGAGGAAACGAGCGTGCCAGTACTCGAAATCGAGGGAAAGCAGGTCACACTGACGAATCCTCCATCATGATTGCGTTCATGCTGGACGAGAAGAGACTCGGTTTGATTCAGGTACGAAAACAGATTCTGGACTGAGGAGGTAAGCGAATGCCAAGTCAGCGAAAGGCACTTGTAACCGGAGCGGGTGGTTTTATTGGATACCACCTGGTACGCTTCTTGAAGGAACAGGGCTATTGGGTGCGAGGCGTGGATATCAAACTTCCCGAATTCGGTGAAACACACGCCGACGAGTTCGAATTGTTGGATCTGCGTAAGTGGGCGAATAGCCTCCAGGCGACTCGAGACGTAGAAGACGTTTATGCGCTCGCGGCCGACATGGGCGGGATGGGGTTCATTTCATCAAATCATTCCCGTATCTTGCGTAACAATTCCTTGATCAACATTCACACACTCGATGCCGCGCGCGTCAATGGGGTGAAACGATACTTGTATACCTCTTCGGCTTGTATCTATCCAGAATATCTCCAGGAGGAAACGGAAGTCACGCCACTCAAAGAGGAGGATGCCTATCCAGCGCAGCCGCAAGACGCCTATGGCTGGGAAAAACTCGTCACCGAGCGGTTGTGCACACATTATCGTGAGGATTTCGGAATCAAGACGCGCATCGTCCGCTTCCATAATATTTTCGGTCCGCAAGGCACATGGGATGGCGGCCGGGAGAAAGCACCGGCAGCCTTGTGTCGAAAAGTGGCCATAGCCAAGATCAAAGAAAACCCGGAAATTGAAATTTGGGGTGATGGCTTGCAAACACGATCCTTCTGCTACATCGACGACTGCCTCGTGGGTATCTATAAACTCATGCATTCTGATTACGACCAGCCACTCAACCTCGGCCAGGATCGCTTGATCTCGATCAACGAATTGGCCGACATCATCGCCGATGCCGCAGGGGTTGAGATCAAGAAGAAACACATCGAAGGACCGCAAGGCGTTCGCGGTCGAAACTCAGACAACAGTCGCCTGAAGAAAGTATTGAAGTGGGAGCCGGAAGTTTCTCTCGAGCAGGGCCTGGCACAGACGTATGAATGGATCGAGACACAAGTTAAAGGAAAGAATTTTCCAGAATGACGAGATAGAGTTCAGGATAATGTTTAACGCGAAGTTCGGAAACGAGTGAAAACAAGCATGAAGCATCATGTGGTCATTCCTGGTGGTGCGGGATACATCGGATCGCTGCTGGTACCAGCCTTGCTGTCACGCGGCGATTGGGTCACGGTGATCGACAAACTGCTTTTCGGTGGCGAATCACTCGTGGGTTATCTCTCCCATCCGATGTTTCACTTCGCTCATGCCGATGTGTGCGAATCCGGCGTTTTCGAGTGCGCCATACAGGAAGCGACGGCCAAAGGCGCTCCCGAACCCTCTGCGGTTCTTCACCTGGCAGCGATTGTTGGGTTTCCCGCCTGCAAGATCGCAGGGAAAAAAGCCACCTGGGAAACCAACGTCAACGCCGTAGAGCGGATTTTCCAGACGGCAAATCAGATGGGCGTGGAGCGTTTTATCCTCTCTTCGACGTACAGCGTGTACGGTATTGCTGAAGACGGCGTGCCGGTAAGGGAGAATTCTCCGCTCCATCCACAATCGTTATACGGTGAGTCCAAAATCGCAGCGGAGGATCTGCTCCTCAAGGCTGCACAAACGTCTGCTTGCGCACCGCTGATCTACCGTTTTTCGACGTTGTATGGCCTTTCACCGAGGATGCGTTTCGATCTGATCGTCAATCAGTTCACACTCGAAGCCTACTCGCAAGGTGAATTGATGATTTTCGAAGGCCAGCACTCACGCGCCTTTGTACATATCCGGGACGTCGTGGCAGGATTGCTCATCGGTCTCGACGCTCCGCTGGAAAAGATAAGAGGACAGATTTTCAACCTGGGTCACGATGGTGGGAATTGCTCGAAGGATGAAATCGCAGATGTGATTTGCGAGGTGCTGCCCGAAACGAAGGTACGCCATGAGCACATGAGCTTCGACGGCGACATGCGCAACCTTCAGGTTTGCTTCGATAAAATCGAGCGTGAACTTCAGTTCCGCACCAAGCATACGGTATTGGATGGAATCGGCGAGATTGTACAGGCTTTGCGTGATGGAATGATCTCTGAACCAACCAAGTCGATCTATCGAAATGCACCTTCGATCGTGCCCTGAATTCTGTCGGCGAGGAAGTTTGTATGCAGGAGGCATTAAATCAAGTGGACTATTGGAAAAAGCGACGTGTCGTCGTGACCGGTGGCGCCGGTTTTTTGGGCAGCTACGTGTTGGAGGGACTGCGTCAGCGAGGCGCGAAGGATATCTTTGTGCCAACCATCGAAGAATATGACCTGGTTCAACCCGAGGATATTGCTCGTTTGCTGAAGGAGGCAAAGCCGGACATCGTCATTCACCTGGCTGCAAATGTCGGCGGAATCGGCGCCAACCTGGCCCGTCCCGCGGAATTCTTCTACGACAATCTCATGATGGGCGCACAACTGCTGCATCAGTCCTGGCAAACCGGCATCGAGAAATTTGTCGCTATCGGTACGGTCTGTGCTTATCCAAAGTTCGCCAAAGTCCCCTTTCGAGAAGAAGAGCTCTGGGACGGCTATCCAGAGGAGACGAATGCGCCCTACGGTCTGGCGAAGAAGATGATGCTGGTGCAGTCTCAAGCCTATCGCCAGCAGTATGGCTTCAATTCGATCTTCCTCATCCCGGTAAATCTGTACGGGCCTGGGGACAACTTCGATTTGCACACCTCGCATGTCATCCCGGCTTTGATCCGTAAATGCATCGAGGCCCAGGAGCGTGGTGAAAATGAGATGGTGGTGTGGGGCGACGGCAGTCCGACGCGTGAATTTCTTTACGCCGGGGATGCGGCGGAGGGAATTCTCCTGGCGGCGGAGCATTACAACTGCAGTGAGCCGGTGAATCTGGGCTCGGGGAAAGAAATCAGCATCAAAGACCTGGCGAACCTCGTCGCAGCGTTGACGGGTTATAAAGGCAACCTGGTTTGGGACACATCCAAACCAAACGGTCAACCCAGACGCGCCCTGGATGTATCCAAAGCGAAGGCGAATTTTGGATTTGAAGCGCAGATGAATTTCGAAGAGGGATTGCGAAGGACGATCGATTGGTATCGGGATAATCGGGATCGTTTGAATGGCGGAGCAGGCTCGTCATGAGCGGGAACAAGGCGGTCGATACAACCGACGTCGTCCCGATTACACGCATTCAACCGACACACGGGTGGAACGGGCTCAATCTCGGCGAGTTGTGGCGATACCGGGAATTGGTGTACTTCCTGATCTGGCGGGACTTGAAGGTCCGCTACAAGCAGACTCTCCTGGGCGCCTCCTGGGCGATCCTGAAGCCATTTCTAAGCATGGTGATATTCAGCCTGGTATTCGGCAAGCTGGCAGGACTTCCCACAGACGAAGCGCCTGCACCGTTGTTTTACTATGCGGGTTTGCTGCCCTGGGTCTTCTTCCAGGATGGGATCAACAAAGCCAGCGCCAGCCTGGTTGCGGGCCGGAACCTGATCACCAAAATCTATTTCCCGCGTTTGTCTATGCCGCTCTCCTCGGTTGTGGCAGGCATCGTCGATTTCGGTTTGGCATTTCTCGTGTTGATCGGGATGCTGGTTTACTATCAATTCCCAGCCACGAAAGCTATCTGGACCTTGCCACTATTCCTGTTATTAGCGTTAATCACCTCACTTGGGTCCAGCCTTTGGTTGGCCGCTTTGAATGTTGCTTATCGCGACATTGGTTACGTGACCCCATTTTTAGTGCAGGCGTGGCTGTACGCCTCGCCTGTGGTTTATTCCGCCACGATGATCACCGATAAGTCGCTGCAAGTGTTGTACGGGTTAAATCCGATGGCGGGCGTGGTTCAGGGCTTCCGCTGGGCGATTATCGGCGCCGGTCAGCCCGATCCACAGTCGCTGCTCGTTTCCGTCATCGTTGCACTTCTCTTGCTGATCAGCGGCGTCTTTTACTTCCGTCGCATGGAAAGGACCTTTGCCGATGTGGTTTGATGCCTCGTGTTTATTTTTCCATATCTACGCCCAACGCAGTTCGAAGAACGAGGCCGGATCGAAAGGTGTGTCGAAGTCCAATGAGTGACCTGGCCATTCGAGTAGACGACCTGGGAAAGCAGTACCGCATTGGTGAACGGGCGAACAGTTACCACACATTCCGCGATATGTTGGTTGGCGCGGCGGTAGCGCCTTTTCGAAGAATTTCCAAATCGCTGCGCGGCGAACAATTCCTCGATGCGGAAGAGACGATCTGGGCACTCCGTCACGTGAATTTCGAAGTCCGCCAGGGGGAGGTGTTGGGGATCATCGGTCGTAATGGGGCCGGGAAGAGCACGCTGTTGAAATTACTCTCACGCATCACCGAACCCACTGAAGGGACTGCGGCCATTCGAGGCCGTGTGGGTTCGTTGTTGGAAGTCGGTACGGGCTTTCATCCCGAACTCACCGGCAGGGAGAATATCTTCCTGAACGGCGCCATATTGGGCATGAAGCGAGCCGAGATCAACCGCAGGTTCGACGAAATCGTGGATTTCGCTGAAGTGGAAAAGTTCATCGACACGCCGGTCAAGCGCTATTCCAGCGGTATGTATCTGCGTCTGGCGTTTGCAGTTGCCGCGCATCTCGAACCGGAAATCCTCTTGATCGACGAAGTCCTCGCGGTTGGCGACGCGGCCTTCCAGCGAAAATGCCTGGGCAAAATGAGTGACATTGCACATGAAGGCCGCACGGTTTTATTCGTCAGCCACAATATGTCGGCCGTCCTGCGGCTCACCGAAGAAACCATCGTGATCGAGAAAGGCAATATCGTCATGCGTTCGCCATCGGCCGAAGCCGTGGATTACTACATGACCTCCGGTCTGGCGCAAACGGGCGAGCGCATCTGGCAAGACGAGGCGATCAATGCATCGGCCGCTCCTTTTCGACCCATTTCGTTACGCGTGTTGGACAATCAAGAAACGATGGCCGAGCGAGTTTTCGCCAAAGAAGGCTTCAGCGTCGAATTTACATACGAACTGGACGAAGATATCCAGGGGTTACGCACCGGAATTTACCTCTTCACTGCTCGCGGCGAACCTGTGTTTACCTCCTTCGACACCGATGATCCGCAGCGTTATGATCAAATGGCTGTGCGGCAAGCCGGCCGTCACATCAGCCGCTGTCAGATTCCTGCAAATCTCCTTAATGAGGGTACTTACGTGCTTGGTGTTAACGCCAGTGTTTTTCGGGTGCAGTCGTACTTCACCGACGCTTACGCTTTGACCTTTTCGGTCGACGGGATGGGAGTGCCCGGGAGTCAATGGCAAGAACCGCGTCGCGGCCCGGTCCGACCGGCACTGCATTGGGAGATCGTCCGCACGGAGGACCAGAAATCGTGAGTCGTTTACGCAGCATACTGAAATCCATTCTGGGTCGCGTGCCATTATTTGTTGAGTTCTGGCAGCGTATCCGGCCGGCGAGCGGTGAAATACCGGGCGGGTATCGCCTGGATCGTTTGCAGGCTGAATTGACTGAATGGGTGCAGTCCGTGAGCCGGGCGCGGGAGAAAATGAAGCAGAACGACGGCAAGCGAGTTCTCGTCCTTGGCTTCTTCAGTTGGTGGGTGGAGCACGGTGTCATGTTTGGGCTGTGGCTGTCCGCGCTGGGTCACGATGTGGATTTTACCTATTTACCCTATCGACGCTGGACCGAACGTGTGGGGCGCTTCGATTTGCGTCGTCAACAGGCATATTTAAAGCAGGTCTTCGTTCCGGTTACCAGGCACATGGCTTGTTACGATCTGCTCCAGCTTCCCAAACCGAAACTGCCGGGGGAGCTGGCACGTTCGATAGATGATCAAAGCGTGACCGACGTGCAGTACATACGGCGTTGGGAGGCGGTGGAGGTTGGAGAAGGGGGGGAAGATCGAGATTTATATCTCCTGCGTAAAGGAATGAATCTCGACCTGGCGCAGGCCATCTACGGTCTCTTGAAGAGTAACCAGTACGACATGGTGATGCTGCCGAATGGAAGCATCCTGGAATTCGGCACGGCGTATTGTGTAGTGGATTACCTAAAGACGCCGGTGATCACCTACGAGTTCGGAGAACATCGTGAGCGAATCTGGATGGCGCAGAACAGCAAGGTCATGATGCAGGATACAAACGGACTATGGAAGGCGCGCGGCGGCATCCCGTTGACAAAGCAGGAATCACAGGAGCTGGACGAACTGCGCATGGCCCGCCGCAGCGGCCGTAAGTGGTCGATATTTTCCCGCCAGTGGCAGACGCAGGAAAGCCGGGGGGCGCGGGCGGCGAGGTCGTTCCTGGGGTTGGATTCGACCCGTCCGATCGTGCTGCTGTGTACCAATGTGGTCGGGGACAGCATGTCGTTGGGACGCCAGTTGTTCACCGACGGTATGGCGGATTGGCTGGAACGCACGGTGAAATATTTCGCCGATCGACCGGACGCACAACTTGTTGTCCGAGTCCATCCGGGGGAGCCGCAGTTGGGCGGCTTTCCCTCGGAAGAGATCGTCAACGCGGCGCTGCCGCAGATGCCCGATCACGTGATCGTCGTACCGCCGGAGGCCAAAATCAACACCTACGATCTGGTCGAAGTGGCCAATATCGGGTTGGCTTACACGACGACGGTCGGATTGGAAATGGCCATGAGCGGCATTCCGGTTGTGGTTGCCGGATTGACTCACTACCGCGGCAAGGGTTTCACATACGATCCGAACACGTACGAGGAATATATTGCCACGATCGATTCGTTGTTGGCCAAGGGATTGGACTCCGGCCTCTCTGAGGAGCAAGTGACCCTGGCACTGCGTTATGCCTACCGTTACTTTTTCGAATACGCTTTACCTTTCCCCTGGCACTTGCAGCACTTTTGGGAAGACGTGTCCGAGCGACCGTTTGAAGAACAATTGACGACCCATGCCCTGGAGCGCTATCAGCGAACACTGGATGCGTTGATGGGAGAGCCGATATCCTGGGAGACGATGGAGGATGAGATGGATGGTTAATATCGATACGGATGTAAAACGTGAGGTACGTGAGTTCTATGACTCGATCGGCTGGCAGCAGATCGGGGACGGAATCTATCAAAATGCGCGCTACGAAGATCTGCGGCCTGTTGTGCGAGAGTATATTCACCGCTGCCATCGGCGTGTGAATCGCCATCTTCCATCCGATGGGAACTTTATCTTAGATGGCGGATCGGGACCGATTCAATATCCGGAATACCTGGAGTATTCTCAAGGATTTCGCTACAGGGTTTGCCTGGATATCTCCGCTCGAGCACTGATTGAAGCGCGCAACCGCATCGGAGATCACGGTTTGTTCGTCGTCGGTGACGTCGCCAATTTACCCTTTGCGGATGACGTCTTCGAAGGCGTCGTGTCCATGCACACGATCCATCATCTCCCACCCCAGGATCATGAAACCGCGTTTTACGAATTCTGGCGCGTTTTAGCGCCAAAGGGCAAAGCGGTGATCGTACACAGCTGGAAAACCCATTCCCTCTTTCGTCGGCTGACCGATTTTCCAGTAAAGCTCGCGTTTGCATTGATCCGTCTGTACCGCAAGCTGCGAGGTTTGGAGGAGTCGCCCCGCATACTTCCGGGAGCAGATGATTCATCCAAGACCCAGGAATTGCTGCAGGCTTCTGGAAGTTTCACCTACTCCCATTCGTATCGGCAGTTACGCGGCAAACTCACCGGTCTGCCCGGTCTGGACATACGCGTGTGGCGTAGTGTTAGCACCAACTTCATGCGCGCTTTTATTCATCGTAAAATCCTGGGCAAGTATTTATTACGCTTTATTTATTTCTTCGAAGAGCGAGCACCGAGATTATTCGGTCGATTTGGACAGTATCCTATGATCTTGTTTGAAGGATCGTCGGAAAGGTCGAGTTAAATGAATTGGAAAAAGAAAGTCATCCTGGTAACCGGTGGAACCGGTTCGTTTGGACGCAAGTTCGTACAGATCATGATGGAGGGTTACCAGCCGGCGCGGTTGATTATTTTCAGCCGTGACGAACTCAAGCAGCATGAAATGGTCACCTCTGGTTTGGACCATCCCAGCCTGCGTTACTTCATCGGTGATGTTCGCGATCAAATCCGTCTGCGGCGCGCCATGCAGGGTGTAGACATCGTCGTGCATGCGGCGGCATTGAAACAGGTTCCGGCTTGTGAATACAATCCCATCGAAGCTATTATGACCAACATCATCGGCGGGCGGAACGTCGTCGAGGCAGCGCTGGATACGAACGTCGAGCGCGTGATGGCGCTGAGTACAGACAAAGCCGTCAATCCGATCAACCTTTACGGCGCCACGAAGCTGGCGGCGGAGAAGCTCTTCGTTCATTCCAACGCCTACGCCGGTGGAGCGGGAACGCGTTTTTCATGCGTGCGTTACGGGAATGTACTTGGCAGCCGCGGCAGTGTCGTTCCCTTGTTTCTGCGGCAGCGGGAGACCGGCCGGATCAGCATCACGGACGAGCGCATGAGCCGGTTCTGGCTTTCGCTGGAGCAGGGTGTGCGTTTCACCATCCGCTGCATCGAGGAGATGCACGGCGGTGAGGTCTTCGTGCCCAAAATTCCCAGCATGCGTCTGGTCGATTTGGCCAAAGCCATTGCCCCCGAAGCTGAGATCGACATCATTGGAATTCGTCCCGGGGAGAAATTACACGAGGTCTTGATTTCTGAGGACGAAGCTCGTCACAGCATTGAATTGGAAGACATGTACATCGTCGAACCTTCCGGAACCTTGTGGTTCGGCCACAATTGGGGCGGGAAGGGCAAGTCGTTGCCGGAAGGCTTTAGCTACACAAGCGATTCGAACGAAAGCTGGCTGTCACAAGATGAATTGAAGGCCATGGTGGATGTCGTCGAATCCAAGCCGAATGCGCGGAGGAAATAAGCATGGCAACCGTGTTGGTGACGGGCGCTAGCGGTTTGTTGGGTGCGAATTTGATTCTCGAGGCACTCGATCATCATCAAATGCTTGGCGTTTGTCATCGACATGGTATGGCTGTTCGAGGCGTCGAAATCGTCTCGGCCGATCTCAGCCAGGCGGGTGCCGCACGGGAACTGCTGCAAATCTACCAGCCCGAATGGGTCGTTCACGCTGCGGCTGCGACCAGCCTGGAGATGTGTCAAGACGATCCCGAGATGGCATTCCGATTGAATAGCGACATGGCGGGTTACGTCGCCGAAGCTGCACGGGAGATAGATGCGGGCTTGATCCACATTTCGACCGACGCCGTCTTCGATGGGCAACAAGGTAATTACGTGGAAACGGACGAAACCCATCCGCTGAGTGTGTATGCTGAAAGCAAATTGGCCGGGGAACTCGCCGTCACCGAAGCGCACCACGATGCGGCGATCGTGCGTACGAATTTCTACGGATGGAACATGCAGCCCAAGCAGAGTCTGGCGGAAATGTTCCTCGGTCTTCTGGAAGCTAGGGAGCGCTGCCGTGGTTTCACCGATGTGTCCGTCACGACGATCCTGGTCAACGATCTGGTGCAGGTATTGTTGAAAATGATCGGAGTAGGTGTGTCTGGAACGTATCATGTGGGTGGGGGTGAATGTATCAGAAAGTACGATTTCGGGATTCGTCTGGCTGAGACGTTTGAACTGGACGGGTCCTTGATCGAACCCATTTCCGTGGACCAGATGAACTTCAAGGCGAGACGTGCGAAGCAATTGTGTATGAAGGGTGACAAGATTGAACGGCAACTCGGGATCGAACTTCCGAGCGTCGAAGCTGGTTTGAGGCGTTTCCGTGGATTGCGTGAAAACGGATACGCCGAACGCCTGAAGGAGCATTCGAGGAGAGTGCTATGAGTGGAAAAGTTATTAAGCTCGTCGATCGCTGGATTGGGGGGAATCATCCTACATATTTCATCGCCGATATCTCCGCCAATCACGACGGGGATTTGGCGCGTGCCAAGATGTTGATCCGCATGGCGAAGGATGCGGGCGCGGATGCAGCCAAGTTCCAAAATTTCCGTGCACCCAAAATTGTCTCGGATTACGGGTTTAAATCTCTGGGCGGGCAGCTTTCACACCAGGCCACGTGGAAAAAATCGGTATTTGAGGTCTACGAAGATGCCTCGATTTCGTTTGATTGGACTCCGGTCTTAAAAGAAACGTGTGATGAAGTTGGTATTCATTATTTCTCTTCACCCTACGATTTCGAGGCGGTCGACATGTTGGAGCCCTACGTGCCAGCGTATAAGGCGGGCTCAGGGTTGATGAGTTGGCCGGAGATGCTGGTGTATATGGCTTCCAAGGATAAACCGTTTATTATGGCCACTGGCGCCAGCGAAATGGGGGAGGTCGTTGCTAATACACGCGCCGTCCTGGCCGTGAATTCTGAGATCGTACTCATGCAGTGCAATACCAATTACACCGGCAGCGATGAAAATTTCGATCACATCCATCTCAACGTTCTTAAAACCTATGCAGCGGCATTTCCCGAAGTGGTTTTGGGGCTCTCCGATCATACTTCCGGCCACGCCACGGTGTTGGGCTCGGTGACTCTCGGCGCGCGTATAATCGAGAAACATTTCACGGACGACACCAGCCGTGAAGGTCCGGATCATCCTTTCTCGATGGATCCTGATACCTGGGCGGATATGGTGGCGAGAACGCGCGAGCTGGAGCGTGCCCTGGGATCGCCGGATAAACGCGTGGCGGATAACGAAAAAGATACCTTGATCGTTCAGCGGCGCTGCCTGCGGGCTGCGCGAGATCTTAAAGCGGGTGAAGTCTTGACGCGTGAGATGATCGACATACTTCGCCCGGCTTCTCCCGGGGCGATCGAGCCAGCTCGAATCGAACAGGCGCTGGGCACAAAGGTGCTCGAGGACATCCCCTTCGGGGAAGCACTCTATTGGACGACGTTGGGGAAACCGTGAAAGTGATCTATTTCTCGCGCGAGTATACACCCCACGACCACCGCTTTTTGGAAGGGCTTTCGAAAAGCGAATATACGGTTTCCTTCCTGCAAATGGAGAAAAGCGGCGGATCGGAGTCCCGGCCAATACCCGAAGGTGTTCGCCAGGTTGCCTGGAAGCGGAAGGGACTCAGTCTGCTGCACGTGCCCGCACGGATACGGGAGTTAAAGGGCGTAATCCGGCAGGAAGAGCCGGATGTCATTCATGCCGGTCCGATCCAATTAACCGCTTTACTAACAGCGTTGGCGGGCTTTCACCCCCTGGTGAGTATGTCCTGGGGATCGGATATGTTATTGGGCGCTCGACGCGGATTCGGACGCTGGGCGGCGCGATTTACACTGGCGCGCAGTGATGTCTTCGTGTGTGATTGTGATGCCGTTCGAAAGATGGCCGTAAGGCTGGGCATGCCTGATGATCGAATCGTGGTTTTCCCATGGGGGGTGGATTTAACCCATTTCTCGCCCCGAAATGAAAATCATTTGCACTCGTTATTGGGATGGCAGGACTGCTTCATCGTGCTTTCGACACGCGCCTGGGAACGACTCACGGGAGTGGATCTGCTTGTGGAAGGTTTTCTACGTGCGGCAAAAGTGGATCCGAGATTACGCTTGCTGCTGCTGGGAAATGGTTCCTTGCGGTCGCAGCTACTCAACCGCATCCAGGAATACGATATGATCGATCGGGTATATATGCCGGGTCAGGTGCAATACGCAGACTTACCGATCTACTACCGCTCAGCCGATATCTACCTGAGCGCCTCGACGAGTGACGGCTCGTCCGTTTCATTGATGGAAGCCTTGGCCTGTGGCTGTCCGGCGTTGGTGTCGGATATCCCGGGCAATCGAGAGTGGGTGGAGCCGGAGAGACACGGCTGGTGGTTCCGGGTGGGTGATGCCGGGGACCTGGAGCGGAAACTCTTACAATCAATTGCGGAAAGGGATCGTCTTCCGGTGATGGGGAAAGCGGCGAGGAAATTGGCCGAGGAACGCGCAGATTGGAACCAGAACTTTCAGGAGCTGCTGCGTGCCTACGAGTTGGCCTGCTCCTTCGCCACACAGGGTGTGGAGGACCGATATGCTTGAATTCGATGATTTGGTCGCCGGATTTGGCAAGATGGGCATTTCCCCAAGCGATACGGTCATGGTGCACAGTTCGTATAAATCGCTGGGCGGCGTCAAGGGAGGGGCGGACACGGTCATTGACGCCTTGCTGGAGTCGGTATCTCCCGATGGCACCGTACTGTTTCCGACCTTCAATTTCGAATCCTGGGTGGATACGCACTACTTCGACATTCAAGAAACGGTGTCCCACATGGGCGTGATCACCGAGCTGGCCCGCTGCAGGGAAGAAGCCATCCGTACACCGCATCCGCTTTATTCCTTCGCCGTGCTGGGAAATCGACAGGAGGAATTCGCTGCTTGTGACGATGTCGAAGCCGTGGGCGACAATTCGGTTTTCGCCTTGTTCCACAAACTAAACGGCTGGATCGTCAGTATCGGTTTGGATTTCAACAGCTCCTTCACCTTCAGCGTGCACGCCATCTACAAAGCCGGCGGGTACTGGCGCCGGGTGAAAAATTTCTCTGGGATCTACGTCGGTTACGATGGCGTACCTCAGCTGAAGAACTATTCGATGTACGTCCGATCTACGTTCCAGGTCCAGACCGATATCAGGCCCGCCATCCAGGAATTAATCGACGGCGATATTATCCAGGTCAATACCCTGGGAGCGGCCACGGTGCACACGGTCCGGGCGAATCCTTTTTACGATGCCTGGACGCTGATCGCCAAGAATCATCCGGAGAAGCTCTATCGCATGAAAGAGATCAACGAGTAGGATACGAATGACTGCGAAGAAACGCTTGAAACCCATACTTGAATCGATCTATCCGCTTCACCGTTCGATCGTTTCCGATGGAAGCGACAGGGCATTGGAAATCATCGCGGAAAACCTGCCTGCTGGTGAAAATTGGAAGGTCGATACCTACGCGCCGGGTACAGCGGTGTGGACCTGGCAGGTGCCGGAACGATACGTGGTGCATGAAGCCTTCCTGGAAACGGAAGATGGCGAACGTATCGTGGATTTCTCCGATAATCCGCTGCATCTCCTATCCTACTCCCTGCCCATCGAAGAGATCCTGAGTTGGGAGGCATTGGAGCCCCATCTGTACTTCAACGAGAAGCGTCCCAAGGCGATCCCCTGGGAGTTCAAATACTACGATCGGGATTGGGGTTTCTGTTTACCCAAAGAGACTTTCGATGCTCTACCGCGTGATAAACGCTATCGTGCGGTGATTCGCTCGGAATTTATCGAGCAGGCGGATCAGGGACTTCGCCTGGGGACTGTGGTGATCCACCCGGAGGGCGGTCGAAACCCGGATGCCGGGGAGATGATCGTCGCCGCGCATATTTGTCACCCGATGCAAGCGAACGACGACGCGGCCGGGGTTGTAACCGCAATTGGGCTGGCCCAGCGTCTCGTCGAACGACGGCTGCCGGAGGGATCGATGAGTGTGCGCTTCCTCTTCTGCCCGGAAACAATCGGCAGTATTACCTACCTGGCACACAACGAGGACCTGATCCCTCGGTTGAAAGGCGGAATCTTCATCGAAATGACCGGTAATGACAACTCGCTCATCCTGCAGCGTTCCCGCCAGGATGACCACCTGATCGACCGCATAGCCCGTCTCGTCTTGGAGAAATCGGGGAACGAATTCCGGGAAGGTGAATTCGCGCAGGTTGTAGCAAACGATGAGCGCGTGATTAACGGCCCAGGGGTTAACGTTCCTTGCATATCGGTGAGCCGCTGGCCGTATGATGAGTACCACACAAGCGACGACAATCCGGACATCATTGATGAGGAAATGCTGCAGGGGGCGGCCGAGGTGATTGAAGAGACCATACGCATCTATGCATCGAATTACGTGCCGCGGCGGAATTTTCGTGGACCGGTTTTTCTTTCCGGTCATGGTCTCTGGGTGGATTGGCGTGAGAACTGGGATTTAAATCGGGCGATTGAAAAGATCATGATGCGCTTCGAAGGGGATACCAGTGTGTTCGATATTGCCTCGGAGCTTGGATTGGAATATTGGGAGACGTGGTCGTACGTAGAGAAGTTCAGGGAAAAAGGTCTGGTGACGAGGGAGGCGATTCCGTCGCTAGGTGTTGCATCCTAACGACGAGTAAAGGATTTTATAGATGGACCGCTCATCGAAGACTTCAAACATCATAGCCATCATCCAGGCGCGCATGGGCTCCAGCCGTTTGCCCGGAAAGGTGCTGGCGGAGATTCAGGGCAAAGCGATGATCGCCTGGGTTGTCGAACGAGCGCGTATGGCCAAGCTGCTGGATGCAGTGGTTGTCGCCACGACCGTCGATACGCATGACGATGCGGTCGCCGGCTTGTGTGAAACGCGAGGATACCCCTACGTTCGCGGTCGGGCCGCGGATGTGTTGTATCGCTACATGAAAGCCGCAGAAATGCACCGCGCCGATATCGTCGTGCGGCTGACTGGCGACTGTCCGTTGATCGATCCGGGCATCATTGACACCACGATCCGTGCTTTCCTGGACAGCGACCCGCCGGCGATCTATGCCAGCAATCGTATCGTGCGGACCTTCCCAATCGGGCTGGATGTGGAAGTGATGACTCTCGACGCTTTGAAAATGGCAAATCAAGAGGCCAGGGAACCCTACCATCGCGAGCACGTTACCCCTTATTTTTACGAGGACACAGGCCGGTTTCCGATCGTTTCCGTTAAAGCGGATAATGATTATGGTCATTATCGCTGGACGGTAGATACCACGGAGGATTTAAGATTCGTTCGCGAGATCTTCTCTCGAGTGAAGGACGTGAATACATTCACATGGAAGGAAGTACTTGCGATTTTAAAGGCCGAGCCAGAGCTTGTGGATATCAACCGCAACGTACGTCAGCGGACCTACCGCGATGCGGAGTAGGGCGCAGAATACTGGCAGGAAATCTCGTTTGGAGCAGGTAGGATAACCCATGCTTACGATTTTTACTTCACCGAAACCATTTGGTTTCAATGCCCATATCGACATGATTCAACGCAATGCGATCGAATCCTGGACGCATCTGGGTGCGGATGTTGAGGTTTTGCTCATCGGAGACGAACCGGGGATGGCGGAACTCGCCGCTGAACTCGGTGTACGTCATTTGAAGGACGTTCGCCACAACCAACGCGGCACGCCGTACGTCAGTGCGGTTTTCGCGCTGGCAAGAGAAAACGCATGCCATTCCCTGCTCTGTTTCGCCAACGCCGATATCATTTTTCTCGAAGATCTGCTGACAGGAGCTGAACAAGTCCGCAGCCGGTTTAAAAATTTCCTCATCCTCGGGCAGCGCTGGAATCTGAACATCACCCAGCCGATCGATTTTAACGGTGGCTGGCTGCAGGAACTCCGGCAGCAGGTCGAGGGCGTCGGCAGGCTGCATGGACCTCTGGGGAGTGATTATTTCATTTTCGAACGCAGCTTGCTGCGCGGCATGCCGGATTTTGCGCTCGGACGACCCGGCTGGGATAACTGGACGATATACGCCGGTCGGGCAGCGGGTGTTCCCGTCATCGATGCCACGGAGTCGATCACCGTGATTCACCAGGATCACGACTACAGTCACCTTCCCGGCGGGAAGCCGCCTTACGGCGGCCCGGAGAGCAAGGAAAATCTCGCTGCAGCTGGCGGTATGGAAGTCATTTTCATGCCGACCGATGCGACCTGGAAGTTAAGTAAAGACAAGCTGGAACGGAAAAGCATTTTCGAGATGGGTATATTGCGGGCGATGGAAAGTAGGTTGATCGCACGTTTTGGATCCGGACAACGGTCCCTTTTCGTGCGGGTATTGTTCCATCCCCTCGAAGGATTTCGTTATTACAGCGCTGCCGTTCTGCGTCGGGTGCGGCGGTTGATCTCGAGTAAATCCTCAGCATCAGAAAATTCCGACGCGGGAGAAGAGAAGTAAATGACGCGTGTGGGCATGAATCCGGCGCGCGGCCGCGCGAGCAGCTATCGACCAGCCCGGGTCACACAGGCGGTTCTGGTCTACATTCCGCATTTGAGCGGCTTCTTCCAGCATCGCTTCGACGTACTCAAACTGTGCCTGCTCTCGATCTTCAAGCACACCCGGGAACCCTACGACTTGCTTGTTTTCGATAATGCGAGTTGCGACCCGGTGAAGGATTTCCTGCAAGGTTTGTTGGAAGAGGGCAAGATCCGCTATTTGCTCTCTTCGAGCGAGAATATCGGTAAATTGGGGGCTTTGCGTCTCATTGCTGGCGCGGCGCCAGGTGAAGTGATCGCTTATACCGATGATGATACTTTCTTCTACCCCGGTTGGCTGAAAGCGCATCTCGAATTGCTCGATGGATTTCCCAACGTTGGCATGGTGAGTGGAAACCCGGAACGCACATTATTCGATCATGGAATCGAAAGCAATCTGCGATTGGCGGAGACGGATCCCGATACGAGTTTGCGACTCGGCAAGACCATTCCGGAGGAATGGGAACGGGAGTGGGCGGTCTCGTTAGGGAAGGATACGGATGCGTTTCTGGAAACCGTGCGGAATTTGGATGACATCATCATCGAACACAAAGGCCAGCAGGCCTACGCCACCGCGTGCCACAATCAATTCGTCTCGTCAAAGGATGTATTTACGGAATTCCTGGCGGGAGAGTGGGTTGGACGGCTGATGGGTGGTCTCAACGAGTTTGATAATCAAATTGACGCGGCGGGTTATCTGCGATTGGCCACCATGCAGCGAACCACGCGCCTGATTGGCAACATGATCAATCCATCCATGGCGGAAGAAGCAGGACGTTTCTCGATCGACGTCCAGGCGCCACAGAAAGCATTGCCGTCCAGGAATAAAAGGTCGATCTTGCGTTGGAAACCTATGCGCTGGCTGCTTCAAGGGCTGTACAATCGCCTGTTCTGGGCGCTGAACCGGGGGACAGGGGATTGGCATCATGACTCGACGGATGAATGCTGATACTTGCCTGGTTTGTGCCCGAAAGATGAGGGGAGAGGAGAGAGCGAAAGATGAAGATCGAGTTTGAGGAGACCAGTAAAGATCTACAGACTCGCATCAATATCCACGAACAGTTTGGTGGTCGAGATATCGATGCCTGGATGCTGGAAAAATTAAATCTGACCAAGGGAATGAAGATCCTGGATGTTGGCTGTGGTTCAGGAAAGCAGTGCATCGCTTTTTCTGATGCCCTGGATGGTGAAGTCGACATCACAGGCGGCGATGTTTCGCAGGAATTGTTGGACAAAGCTCGTGTTGCGAGTGCAAAGAAGTCTGCCGAGATCGATTACATCGAACTGAATTTCAACGAGCGATTTCCTCTGGAAGATAACTCGTATGATCTGGTGACCTGTTGCTTTGCGATTTATTATGCTGCCGATATCCCCTTCACCATTTCCGAGATGCATCGGGTGTTAAGGCCTGGTGGGCAGTTGTTTTCCACGGGGCCCATGCCGGAGAACAAGCAGCTTTTCTACGAGATCATCTTCGAAGCTACACAGCGACCGATTCCTCCCATGCCGGGAAGCTCTCGTTACGGCAGCGAAATACTCGAGTCGATGAAGGAGACATTCTCCAAAGTCGAGACGCACATTTTCGAGAATCCGCTCACTTTTCCGAGTGTGGACCCGTTTATCGATTACACGCGAGCGTCGTTGTCTGAGGATCGAAAACTATGGCGGGGATTGTTCCAGGGTGCGGATGATTTCGAGCGTGTTATGGATCAAATCCGCCAGGCTGCCGCCCGGCGTTTCGATCGGGATGGCAAACTGGTTATGACGAAGGTCGTGGGTGGGTTTATCGCCACCAAGTAGGTTTGGATAGGAGGCGACGTGAATATAAGTGGAGAAAAACTATTGTTTCTCGGAGCACATCCGGATGATATCGAGTTGGGTTGTGGGGCGATGCTGGCCCATGTCGCTCGAAAGACGGAAGTACGCTGTATTACGCTTTCCGACAACCAGAAAAACCCCCAATTGAAGAACATCCCCGAGGAACATTTCCGCAGCATGAAAATCCTGGGACTTTCAAAGGATAGTGTGGTTCTCGATCAATTTGAGACGCGCAATTTCCCGAGGGATCGGCAGCAAATTCTGGAGTATCTCTATACTGTGAATCGTGAGTATGCTCCAGATATCGTCTTCGTGCACACCAAAGCGGATATCCATCAGGATCACAAGATCGTTACAGAAGAGGCGCTGCGCGCATTTCGCGGGGTGACGATATTGGGTTTTGATGTTTTTCGCAGCAGTTATGGCTTTTTCCCTCACTTCCTGATCGAGGTGGATGAGCAGGATGTCGAGTTGAAGATCAAGGCATTGGCGCAGTACGAAACATATGCCGATCGTTATTATTTTGCGCCTCAAGTCATCCGGGCGACGATGGTCCGCCATGGCGCTCTGGCAGAGCGGCCGTATGCTGAAGGTTTCGACATCCTGCGCATGGTGGCGAGTTTTCAACCGTGAATCGACCTGAATGGATATTGAGGGTCATAAAGTAATGCATGAGCGAGATTCTACACAGTGGGCGGATGTGACTGCTTGTTCGCTATGTCAGAGCGGAGAAGATCGGCATGCCTTCTTCGCGCGGCTCAGCGATGCCGGTGAGTCATTGACATACAGGATGTGCGAGTGTTGTGGATTGGTCTTCCAATCCCCGCGCATGACCTCTGCTGCGCTGGACCGGTTTTACGCCGCACAGTACCGCAAAACGGTGCAAGATTCGGCAGGCCCCACGGAAAAGGATCTGCGTGTCCAGGCCGGTCGGGCCAGGGCGCTGCTGGCGTTTATCCGTGGCGATGTCAAAGATATTCAGCGGCATCTCGATATTGGCTGCTCTGCAGGTTCGCTGCTTTCGGTTTTTCACACGGCTTATGCTTGCGAAAGCGTCGGGATCGAACCGGGTGATGCCTATCGCCAGTATGCTTCGAAACAAGATTTGCGTGTGTATCGAGATCTCGAATCGTTGCAATCCCAGGCAGAAAGACCCTTTGATCTGGTCTCGATGTCACATGTGCTGGAACATCTCCCCAACCCGCTGGAATACTTGAACCAACTGCGTGCACGGTGGATCACGCCGAACGGGTGGATCCTGATCGAGGTCCCAAATCTATATGGACATCAGTCGTTTGAATTGGCGCATCTTTACGCCTATACAGCTACGACGCTGAAAGCCATTTTGGATCAAGCCGGATTCGAAGTTCAGCAGATACGCAGTCACGGGCGGCCGCGTTCGCTGCTCATTCCGCTCTACCTCACGGCGCTCGCTCGTGTTCGGCCGGATGTCTCAACGCCGAAGCGAATCCGCTCGAGCAGTACTGGTGTACGCATGCGCAGACGATTGGGCATGGGCTGGCGGCGTATGGCGACAAGATTTCTCTCCCGCTGGGCATGGCTGCCCTGGCCGGATCTCGGGTAGTTATTGAAGGTGTCGATAAAAGAAAATGGATGCAGAAAAACACCTGTGAAATGAAAATGAAACGTATTTACTTCTTTCCCATCACGCTTGCGATTTACCCTGTGCTTTCACTTTTAGCGACAAACATCGCTCAAGTGGAACTGCTGGATGCGGTGCGTTCCTTAATTGTCTCCATCCTCCTCGCCTGCCTTGTTTACGTATTACTAAGGATTTGGCTTCGAGATACTTTACGCGCTGCGGTTCTCTCAACCTTTCTGCTTTTTTTGTTCTTCAGTTATGGACATGTTTACGCGTTGATTGAGGATTTCACCATTTTTTCTTTCAATCTTGGGCGGCATCGATACCTGTTCGTCGTTTGGCTGGCGGCAGCATTTTTGGGTATCCGCTGGGTGCGGAGATCCCAAGAGTCATTCGATCGTATCGGTCAGGTGCTGAACGTCATATCATTGATCCTGATTGCCATTCCGGTAATACAATTCCTTGCTTTTCAATTCAATTCGATCGAACCCTTATCCGACGTAACATCTGGTGAGCGATCTGAGACCCAGATCGATATCGCCGAGAATCAGACTCTGCAGGTGGCTGAATCCGGCACCCTTCCAGATATCTACTACATCATCCTGGATATGTACACCCGGGAGGATGTCTTAAGCAACAAGCTGGCGTTCGATAATTCTGAATTCGTTGAACACCTCGAGGATCTGGGTTTCTATGTGGTTCCGTGCGCAAACAGCAATTACACCAGCACTGTGCTGTCACTGGGCGCGACTCTGAATCTGGATTACTTCCAGAATATTGTCGAGATCGAAGACAAGGCGACGAGCCCCTATAAATTCGGAGCGATCGTGAAGGAAAACCGCCTTGTCGCGCTTCTTGAGCAGTTAGGTTACAGCGTGGTTGCATTTGAGTCGGGATTTTCACCCACGGAATGGGAGGATGCCACGTACTATTTTGAACTGGGTGAGAATTGGATTTTCGGGGGTATGAATCCTTTCGAGGTGATTTTCCTCAAGACAACGATGGGTCTTTTTCTTTTCGAATTCGATGACGTGCTGCCGGCTGCTTTCCAGGCATACTACGATTCAGCGTACATCCAGCACCGCGATCGCATTCTCCTGGAACTCGACGGCATCGCCAATGCGACGCAGATTCCTGGACCGAAATTTGTGTTTGCGCACATCCTGGCACCGCATAATCCCTTCGTCTTTGGTCCGAATGGTGAATTCATCCGACGGCATACCCCCTTTACACTCAACATGGATACGGAGAGTGACAACTGGGAGGAATTTGTCCCCGGATATATCGGCCAGGTTCGTTTCATGAATATGCGTGTGGAAGAGATCGTGACGCAAATCCTGGAGGAGTCGGAATCAGGTGCAATCATTATTATCCAGGGAGACCATGGAATTCCGACGATAAACCCGGATGATTATAAGTCGGCAATTTTGAATGCGATCTATCTTCCAGATGCAGGAAGGGACGCGTTGTATTCAAACATTAGCAGCGTCAACACTTTCCGCCTCGTCCTCGATGCGTATTTCGGCACGAACTACGGACTGCTCGAGGACGTGAGTTATTATTCAACGCACAAGAAATTTCCTTTTCAATTCGAGATCATCCGTTGGGATGACTTCAAATGTCCTGCAGAGTGAGGTTCGTTTTCCAATGATGTGTGCCGTGGATGCACGATTTTCCGGAAGGATCGTTTAACAGATAATGCGATTTTTAATCAGCGGGTTGGGTTCAATCGGTCGAAGGCATCTGAGAAACCTGGTTGCTCTGGAGCAGAGCGATATCATCCTGCACCGGACAGGGAAAAGCACGTTATCCGATGATGAGCTATCCGGCTACCCCACTGAAAGCGATCTCAAAGCGGCGCTGGCACGATGGTCTCCGGATGCAGTGATCGTTTCCAATCCCACAGCCTTTCACCTTGATGTCGCCATTCCCGCTGCGGAAGCGGGATGTTCGATCTTGTTGGAAAAGCCGATCTCCCACACGATGGATAACGTGGATGGTTTGCAGTCAGCGGTTGAGATGGGCGGCGGAAAAATCCTCGTCGGGTTTCAATTCCGTTTTCATCCGGGCTTACAGCAGGTTGCGCACCTACTCCAGGAGCAAATTATCGGAGATCCGATCAGCGTGCGCGCTCACTGGGGAGAGTATCTGCCTGGCTGGCATCCCTGGGAGGATTATCGTGCATCCTACAGCGCCCGCCAAGATATGGGCGGCGGCGTGCTGCTGACGCTCTGCCACCCATTCGATTACCTGCGCTGGCTGCTTGGCGAGGTCACATCGTTGACCGCAGTGACGGGGAAGTTCGGGAATCTGGATCTCGACGTGGAGGATAGCGCGTCCGTCTTATTAACGTTTCGAGATCATGTTTTGGGCACGGTCTCGCTCGATTACAACCAGCAGCCGGCCAGTCACGATCTCGAAATTACAGGCACTCGCGGCAGCATCCGCTGGGATAACGCCGCGGGGGCTGTGAAGTGGTGGACTACCGAGAAGCAGGAGTGGCAGCGCTTTTCCCCACCGAAAGGATTTGAAAGAAACACGCTTTTCATGGACGAAATGCGTCACTTTATCGATGTCGTGGCGGGCAAAACCGAACCGTTGTGTACGCTTGAAGACGGCATACGCGCTTTGAAAATCGTATTGGCGGCGAAACACTCCGCTTCTGAATCGAGACAAGTGGCGCTGGATTTTAACTGATCTGGAAGCTGCCGGGAGTGAAATTGGCACACAACCCCGGGTGTTATAATTTTCGCACTGCGGCTCGGCTGCGGATCTATTGAGTCGATTGCCCTAAAATCGAGAGGAAGTTATTTGTGTCGTCAGGATATATTTGCGTGGACCATGCATGAATAGGGAGGCCTATATTGTGACTTCATCGGCGAAGCAACTGTTCAAAAATAAAATTTCAACCTACCTGCCTCTCATTGCAATTGCTCTATTAGGGATCAGTATCGTCTTATATTACAGCCGCTACGGTGCAGGATTGGGTGGCGATGCAACGCGGTATATCCGCGGCGCGATGAATATACTCGTCGGAAATGGATATAGCTATATTTCCGGTGGTGGGGAAATCGTGCCGATCACTACATTCCCACCTTTTTTCCCGCTCGTGATTGCAGGTTTGGGGTCAACCGGTGCAGATCTGTTTGTTGTGGCCAGAATGCTGAACACCATATTGTTCGGTGTGGCGATATTCCTGAGCGGCTATCTGGTGTTCCGTCATACTCAATCGCTGTGGACTGCCATCATCGCCAGTACCCTGATTGTCGTCTCACCTGCATTGGTTGAGTTGTTTGGATGGTCAATGTCCGATCCGCTCTTTATTGTGTTGATGCTTGCAGCCATCCTTGGCATTCTCCTTTACCTCGAGCAGGAGAAGCTGTGGATGTTAATCATGATTGGTATTCTCGTTGGTTTAGCCAGCCTTACTCGCATTGTTGGACTTGTGCTTGTAGCTGGGATTGCTCTAACTGTGTTATTTCTGAGTAATTTAGATTGGAAACAACGTATTCTGCGTACGTTGGCTGTATCGGCTCTTGGTGTCGCACCACTTGCTTCTTGGTTGTGGAGAAATTCACGGCAGGCCGGGACGCTGGCAAACCGGGCTTTTAACTTCCATCCAATACGAGGTGAGATTGTACGACAGTATTTCGAAGAAATGGCCTCCTGGTTGGTTCCGATGCAGCTGGAATTGCCGCGCATACGTTACCGCTTAATGTTAGCAGGTGTTATGTTGGTAATGGGCATAATTCTTTTCTATTATCCAAAGCTTAGGCAACGGTCATCGGGAGATGGCAACAATCCAAACGCGAAATCCAAAATGCCGGATATCCTGTTCCTGATTATTATTATCTACTTCGTGGTCCTTGTACTGTACTTAACTTTTTTGGATGCTGGGACGGGGCCAAGTGACCCCCCTCGCTACCTGGCTCCCGTGTTTTTCCTTGTCGTGATTCTGGTTACTTCATTCGTTAGCCTTCAATTACGCAGCCGCAGGCGATTTTCGCCAGCGCGGATCGGGGCGATTGTCTTTTTATTGTTCCTTATCGCGCTTAATGGAAGCCAGACCGTGAAAATTATCAGCGACCCGACGATGAACTTGGGATATGTCACTGCGAAGATGTACTGGATTGAGGAAATCCAGGCCCTGGAGCAAATCGATGCATCCCAGACGATTGTCAGCAACAATATCGAACTGACGTATATTCTCTCGGGTAGATCTTCCTACATGATACCTGTCAGATTCAACCCCAACAACTTGCAAGCCAACGAAGATTTTTCAGCGCAGATCGAACTGACTCGGGAGCGATTGGCCGATAATGGTGTCCTGGTAATTTACGGCTATGGGGAATTGGATCGCGAAACGCAGATCGTTGTTGAGGAACTAAATGCCGAGTCACAGCAAATACTCAACATGGCTAAGTTTTACGTGCTTCCTTGAAGAGCAGGGACGTATTGATTTCCATCGTGCGTCAAATCGTTTCAGGAACACGATGAAAGCGAGTGAATTTCGAGGGTTGTGAATGATGGACGTAAGTATGCGTAGGGGAAAATGTATCGTGTTTACGAGGATGGTGGGCCATGACTGCACTGCCCGCTTCATTTGATTTATCTGGAAAGGTTGCCATTGTTACGGGCTCCGCCGGGCTGCTGGGGTCCGGATTTTGCCGTACCCTGGCCGAGGCGGGTGCTTCCGTGGTGCTGGCCGATAACAACTCGGCGGCGAACGAAGACCTGGCAGCCAGGCTGACAGCGGATGGTTATTATGCCCTTGCAGTGACCACGGATATTGCCGATCCGGAGTCGGTCAAGTCGCTGGTCACCCAAACACTGGAGCGTTTCAAGCGCCTCGACATCCTGGTTAACAGCGCCGCGCTGGATCCCAAATTCGATCCGGAACATCAGGACGAGCACGCCAGCAGCTTCGAGAACTATGCATTGGACGACTGGAAGCAGGCGCTCGATGTCAATCTCACCGGTATGTTTCTGGTTACGCAGGCGGCGGTTCATCCGATGCTTGACCAAAAGCGTGGTGTCATCATCAATATTTGTTCAACTTACGGCCTCGTGGCGCCGGATCAACGCATTTATCAGCGTGAAGGTCAGGCGGAGGGTTACAAGCCGGTGTATTACTCGGTCACCAAAGCGGGGGTGATGGGCTTCACGCGCTATCTGGCTGGCTATTACGCGGGAAAAAACATCCGCGTCAACGCCTTATCGCCCGGTGGCGTGTATAACCAGCATGATGAAGAATTCGTGGAAAAGTATGCGGCCCGCACGATGCTTGGCCGCATGGCGGATCGTTCCGAAATGAATTCCGCCTTGCTTTTCCTGGCCTCGGATGCTTCCTCGTATATGACGGGCGCCAATCTGATAGTCGATGGGGGATGGACGGCATGGTGAAGAAACTTGAGGTTCTGGCGATTGTTCCTGCGCGGGCGGGGTCGAAATCGATTCCCAAGAAGAACGTCCGTTTCTTCGCCGGGCATCCGCTCCTGGCTTACAGCATCGCCGCAGGTTTGCAGGCGGCACGAGTGACCCGCGTGATGGTCTCCACAGATGACAAGGAGTTCGGCGATATCGCCCGCAGTTACGGGGCAGAAGTTCCCTTTCTGCGGCCTGCAGAATTAGCCGCGGATGATATCACCGATCTGCCGGTCTTTGAACATGCGCTGCATTGGCTGATCGAAAACGAGGATTATCGACCGGACGTGGTCGTACAATTGCGGCCGACTTCTCCCGTCCGCCCACGTGATTGTGTGGATCGGGCTGTGGAAATTTTGATCGACAATCCCCAGGCCGACTCTGTGCGTGGCGTGGTCCCTTCGGGTCAGAATCCCTACAAGATGTGGCGCTTGAACGACGATGGCCGCATGAAACCGCTGCTGCAGGACGCCGGTGACGAAGCCTACAATATGCCGCGCCAGAAATTGCCCCCGACTTATTGGCAAACCGGTCATATCGATGCCATCCGTACGGAGACAATACTCGAGAAGCAATCGATGACTGGCGAGGTCATTCTTCCTTTGCTGCTGGATGCAAAGTATACCGTCGACATCGACACGCTCGAGGATTGGCGTCGTGCCGAATATACCTTGCTGCGAAGCGATCTCGATCCTGTCCTTCCAGGTCGAGAGCCCCGCTCCTTTCCCAAATCCGTTTCCATGGTGATCCTCGATTTCGATGGGGTGTTAACCGACAACCGGGTCTGGGTGGATGGAGAGGGTAATGAATGGGTTGCCGCCAATCGAGGGGATGGCTGGGGAATTGCCCGTTTGAAGGAACGTGGTGTCGAAGTGGTTGTTCTCTCGACGGAATCCCATCCGGTCGTGGCTGCGCGATGCCGGAAACTTGGCATCGCGGTGAAGCAGAATCTGGCCGATAAAGCTTCCGCATTGCAAGAACTACTCAATGAAAGCGGTGTGAATCCGTCAGAAGCCGTTTTCCTGGGAAACGATGTCAACGATGTGCCTTGTTTTCCGTTTGTTGCATGTGCACTTGTTGTCTCCGATGCCCATCCTCAGGCTCGGTGTGAGGCGGATATCGTGCTTCGAAACCCCGGAGGGCATGGGGCGGTCCGTGAACTCTGCGATTTGGTGATTGGTCAAATGGATGAGGTGTCTTGATATGCGGAGAGAGATTCAAATTGGTGATCGCTGGATCGGTGAAGGTCATCCGACGTACCTCGTGTCGGAGATTGGCATCAACCATAATGGCGACCTTGCTACGGCCAAAGCGCTGATCGATGCCGCAAAAGCCGCGGGTGTGGATGCGGTTAAATTCCAAAAACGCACGCCAGAATTATGCGTTCCAGAGAAACAACGCGATCAAATGCGAGAAACGCCCTGGGGGTATGTCTCGTATCTCGAATATCGCCACAGGATCGAGTTTGGTGCCGAAGAATACCGTGAAATTGATGATTACTGTAAATCGCTCGATCTTACCTGGTTCGCTTCGGTGTGGGATGAACCTTCGGTGGACTTTCTCGAAACTTTCGATCCCGTGTGTTTCAAAGTCCCTTCCGCCGCGTTAACCGATCACGCACTTCTGAAACACGTTCGCAAGACAGGCAGGCCGGTGATTTTATCTACCGGGATGTCGACGATGGACCAGGTGCATGCGGCGGTCGAAGTCCTGGGAGCGAATGATTTACTCATTACCCATGCCACGAGTTCCTATCCTTGCGATCCGGCCGAATTAAATCTAAAGATGATCCCGACTTTACTGGCTAGTTTTCCTTGCCCGATCGGATATTCAGGGCACGAAGTGGGATTGGTTCCATCTGCTGTTGCCGTAGCCATGGGCGCTTGTCTGGTCGAACGGCACATCACGCTGGACCGCGCCATGTGGGGTTCCGATCAGGCGGCATCGGTCGAGCCGGGTGGGTTTCGGCGATTGGTCAAGTACATTCGTGTCACAGAGGAATCGCTTGGCGATGGGGTTAAACGTGTCTACGACAGTGAATTGGCCTCCATGCACAAACTCCGGCGCATTGACGGTTAAATGAGCCTTCCTTTTCGCTGGCTGCGCTCCGCAGCTTTCCAGCTTCGTTGTTGGTTCGAATCCAACCGCCATGGACCCAGGCTTCGAAAACTGTGGCTTGAGGTTGATAAGATAGCTCCTTCTGTGGTGGATGATGAACGCCCCGTCGTTTTATTCAATGCTTCGACACGTACCTGGGGTTTGACGCAGAATGCGGCCTTCAGTCTGCTCTTGTCCTGGGGTTTACGTCTGAGCGGGATCCCCGTACGCTATCTGGTCTGTATGCGCGGTATGCAGCAGTGCATGCTGGGGACGAAACGAACCCATTTGTCCGCATCGCCGCCGTGCAGATCCTGCACGCGGATCAGCCGGCAAATGTTTCCAGAGGCGTTGATGTTTCCCATCGAGCCCCCCAAAGAAACCTGGGTGGACTTTCACGCGTTCGATCAACATACTTCGCTCGAATCCCTGCGGAGCGTCGAGTATGGGCAGCTCAAGATTGGGGAGTTGTGTTTTCCCTCGTTAGCCTGGGCCCTGCGTCGCAATACCTTGCCGGATACCCCTGATGTGCGGAATCTCTACCGCAGCTATCTGCGTTCGGCGATCAACATTGCGCAGAGCGTCGAGAAGTTTTTGGAGGAGACCAGGCCGCGCGCGATCGTGCTCTTCAACGGAGTCACCTTTCCTGAAGCGATTGTCAAGCAAATTGCAAAGCGAAAGGGCATTCCCGTAGTTTCCCACGAGGTTGGCGTTCAACCAAGCAGTGTCTTCTTTACACACGGAGAAGCAACCGCGTATCCCATCGAAATAACTGCCGACTTTAAGCTGACGCCCGAAGAGACGGCCCGTTTGGATGATTATCTATCTCGACGGTTCCAGGGAGATTTCTCCATGGCCGGCGTTCGTTTCTGGCCGGATATTCGCGCTTTGGACACGGATTTGCTGGAGAAGATCAACCGCTTCAATGAAACGGTTGCAGTGTTTACGAACGTCATATTCGATACCAGCCAGGTGCATGCCAATGTAGTTTTTAGGGATATGTTCGATTGGCTGGAGCGGGTCGTGGGATACGCCAGAGAACATCCACAAACGTTGTTCGTGATTCGTGCACATCCCGATGAGTTGAGACCAGGTAAAGAGGCGCAGGAGACGGTCGAAGATAAGCTGAGTCAATTTGGGGCGTTGTCACTGGCGAACATTGTCTTCGTGCCGCCGAGGGAATTCGTCAGTTCATATGAATTGATCCGCAGATCAAAACTTGTCTTGGTCTATAATTCGTCGATCGGCCTGGAGGCCACATTGTTGAACCGCGTGGTTCTCTGTGGCGGCGCTTCGCGATATTCAAGCTATCAGACGGCCTACTTTCCGCAAGATACAGCAGAATACTTTCGATTGGCAGAACAGTTCCTGGCGCAAGAGCAGCCAAGGCCGCCGGAAATCTTCATCGAGGAAGCGAAAAAATTTTCCTACGTTCAGCACTTCTTGAGTTCGCTCGATTTCTCAGCCTACTTTGTTAACCAGCCCGAGCTGCCGGGGTATGTGGTCTTGAAGGATTTCGATCCAATGGAACTGCATCCGGATCGAAGCAGGGAGATCGCCATATTACGCCAGGGGATTCTCGAAGGCAAACCGATCTTGTACGATCGGAAAGATGTTCCCCCGTTAGAGACACTGCGTGATAGGTAGATGATACGAGTTTATCTATTAATGCTCGCTGAAAGGCTATCCGATGAGGGTGATTAAGAAATCTTTCATGGGTGTGTTGATAAAAGGCATTTATAAGAAGATAAGCGCGAGAATCAAGCGGATTCTCCGCATACCCGATCGACGGGAAGCGTTATTCGAGCCCTATGTGACGGATCTTGATATCGAGGGTGTCCCGGGTCGTTTCTTCATCGGTACTCCACAAGCTTCGGAATGGTATGACCCTATAAAGCCGTATGCGAAATTGGAATATGAGTGGGTAGTCAAAAATGTGCCCATGCGCGATCAAAAGATCATCGACGTCGGTGCGCATCACGGCCATTATGCCCTGATATTCAACCTCGGCTCGGAGCGAAGCGCCCATGTTGTGGCCGTCGATCCCTATCCGATGAATTGCATACTCGTCGAGCTCAATCTGTTGTTGAATGGCTGTCCTGTGGAAATTGAACAATGTGCGGTGGCAGCTCGTGATGGAGAAGTACATTTTTCCAGGGAATCGAACGGAAGGATTATTCCCGATGGCGGCATCGTGGTGGCGGCGCGTACAATCGATTCGATACTGCCCGATGCCAATGTCGTCAAGCTGGACGTGGAGGGAGAAGAATTTAGCATCATCCCGCAGGCGATCGATCGATTGGAGAGCGTCCACACATGGATCGTGGAAATCCATCCCTACAACAATCCCCATCCCGATCAACTGGTAAATCTCTTCCTTTCGCGTCGCTACGAGGTTCTTTACCTCAACCGTGATCCCATGCGCATCGAGCCCTATCGTATGGGGATGGACTGGGAAGTCCATGCTACGATCATTGCCAGGCAAGAAAGATCTTGATATCGATGTGCAGCAGTATTTCCAGAGCGGAATCGTGTTGATGGAGAGCATGGGAAAAGGTAATCACGCGGGAGTATACATGTCGGTAAAGACGCACTTGAAACGGATTACACCGAAATTCATCTGGCGCCCCATTTCGAACCTGTATTGGTATTGGTACAACCGGGGACGGCATCAACTGGCCGCGGCGGTCAGCATGCGCCGCCGATCTGATGCGGGGCGTTTGCGGAGATACCATAATCAGTATCAGGGGCAGCGCTGCTTCGTGATAGGAAATGGACCCAGCTTGCGCCGCACCGATCTGAGTTTTCTGCGCAATGAGATAACTTTCGGCGCCAATCGGCTCTATCTGAACTTTCCCGATATGGGTTTCTCAAGTTCGTTCCTGGTGATCACCAATATCCTCGTCGTGGAACAATGTACCGGGGATCTGAAAGCCCTGAACATCCCGAAGTTCATTACCTGGCGCGCCCGGAAGTGGATGAAGGACGATAATGCCGCGATTTTTGTGGACACGGATTACACATTACCTGAGGCGTTTGCAGAGGATGTGTCTGGCAGGGTGTATGAGGGGAACACCGTGACGTATACGTCGCTTCAACTGGCCTATCACATGGGGTTTTCGAAAGTTATACTTGTGGGTGTGGATCACCATTACGATACCAAAGGGCCGGCGAACAAAGTTGTCGTTTCACAAGGGGAGGACCCCAATCACTTTCATCCGGACTACTTTGGTAAAGGTTTCCGTTGGCAGCTTCCGGACCTGGTCGGTTCTGAGCGGGCATACAAAATGGCAAAGGAAAACTTCGCCCGTGACGGGCGCGAGATTCTTGACGCCACCATCGGGGGCCGATTGACGATCTTCCCGAAGGTAAAATATGAAGACCTTTTTTAACCGTTTCGTTTGGCCTCTTTTTCGCTGCGACATGGTCTTTCACAGACTGGATCGGGGTTCGATTTCGATGACATCGGATATGCAGGAAGAAGTATGAACGAGAAGCAACCAGCATGTTCCATCGTCATTCGGGCGTTTAACGAGGAGAGACATATCGGGCGTTTGTTGGCTGGTATCATGCATCAAAGCGTTGATGATATTGAGATTGTCCTGGTTGACTCCGGCTCAAGCGACGCAACGGTTGCGATTGCCTCCCGTTATCCGGCTAAAATCGTGCATATCCGTCCTGAGGAATTTACTTTCGGACGTTCACTGAATCGCGGCATCGAACAAACGACTGCAGATATCATCGTCATCGCCAGCGCGCATGTCTATCCCGTATATCCGGATTGGATCGAGAAGCTGCTCGAGCCGTTCGAAAATCCGCGCGTCGCGCTGGTATATGGCAAGCAGCGCGGTAATGAGTCAAGCTGCTACAGTGAGCAGCAGCAGTTTGCCAAGCTGTTCCCGGAAGAGAGTATCGCTGTCCAGCGGCATCCATTCTGCAACAACGCCAACTTGGTTATTCGCCGGTCGTTATGGGAGCAGAACCATTACGATGAGGAGTTTACCGGATTGGAAGACATGGCCTGGGCAAGTTGGGCGCTCAATCAGGATCACGTCTTGTCCTATGCGGCGGAAGCCGAAGTGATCCACGTGCATAATGAAACCTCGCGTCAGATTTTCAATCGCTACCGCCGGGAAGCGATTGCCTTACGGCTGATACAATCGGAGGAACGATTTCATCTCGGGGATTTCTTGCGCCTTTATCTTTCGAACGTGATGAGCGATGGGTGGCATGCGCTGCGTGAGGGTGTGTTCTTGAAGGAAGCGATGGGAATTCTAAAATTCCGCCTGATGCAGTTCTGGGGCACATATCGCGGCTTTTCACTGTCCAAGCCATTGTCGGCTTCCATGAAGCAGGTTTTCTATTACCCGCGCTGTTTCCGCGCCGACGTCGTGAAGCAACGGGATGTCAAGCCCATCGATTATCAGCGCGGTTGACGCATGGGTGTTTGTTCAGCGTGCATTGTGTTCATTGAATGGTTGATTGGATCGCGAAAGCATCGCCTAAGGGACGAAGAGAAGAATGGCTGAAAAGAATATCGTTGCATTGGTGCCCATGCGGCATACATCGGAAAGAGTGCCTGAAAAGAATTTCCGCATCTTGGCTGGCAAGCCGCTTTATTCGCACATTCTTGAGACTCTGCAGGAGTGTCCTCAGATTTCACAGATCGTGGTAGATACTGACAGCCCGGTTATCGCAAGCGGGATAACGGAACTGTTCCCCAATGTTCTCATCATCGATCGGCCGGAGCACCTGCGCGCAGGCGAGGTGCCGATGAACGCTGTGCTGCTGCATGATGTCTCGCTGTGCGAGGCGGATGTATACCTGCAAACACACTGCACGAATCCCCTGCTGCGTGCCACAACCATCTCGGAGGCCATTGCAGCCTTCCAACGGGGTTTCCCGGAGTATGATTCCCTCTTCTCGGTTACCAGGATGCAGACGCGTTTGTGGAATACCGATGGCAGCCCATTGAACCACGATCCGTCTGTTTTATTACGAACACAAGACCTGACGCCTGTGTACGAAGAGAATTCCTGCATCTACATCTTCCAAAAGGACATATTTATCGACCGCGAGAATCGGATTGGTCTCAAGCCAATCATGTTCGAAATTGACGGCGAGGAAGCATGGGACATCGATGAGGAGCTCGATTTCTTGGTGGCAGATCGGTTGATGCAGGAACGAATACGTACCCAATCGGAGAGAAGTACATGACCATCCGAGTGCTTGTAACCGCACCCTATATCCTTCCACACATGGATCGTTTCAAGCCGATCTTCGAGCAGAGTGGAATTGAGCTTGAGCTTCCAGAGGTCATTGAGCGACTCTCGGAAGAGGAATTGCTCCCGCTTGTGGGAGAGATCGATGGGGCAATTTGCGGCGACGATGGTTACACAGCGCGTGTGTTGAATGCGGCTGTCCCCCGTTTGAAAGTCATCTCGAAGTGGGGGACGGGGATCGATTCGATCGATAAGGAAACGGCAGAGCAGCTTGGGATTCGGGTTTGTAATACACCGGGTGCTTTCTCGGACCCGGTCGCTGACAGCGTCATGGGGTATATACTCAGTTTTGCACGTCGTATACCGTGGATGGATCGGCTCATGAAGCAGGGCAAATGGGAAAAAACACCGGCAAGGTCACTGCGGGAATGTGTCTTGGGAGTCGTGGGCGTCGGCAATTGCGGAAAAGCCGTCCTGCGGCGAGTGCAGGGTTTTGACATGCGTTTACTGGGAAACGATATCCGCGAGATTTCGCCGGCGTTCATCGAAGAAGTGGGCGTGACGATGCTGGATTTGTCCGAGCTTTTACCCCAGGTTGATTTCTTGAGTATGAATTGTGATTTGAATCCCACATCGGTCCACCTGCTTACCCGAGAAGGTTTGAAATCCATGCAGCCTTCCGCTGTGGTGATCAATACTTCCCGTGGACCGGTGATCGATGAGCAGGCGTTGATTGAAGCGTTACGTGAAGGATGGATCAGCGGCGCTGCCCTGGACGTTTTCGAAGACGAACCTTTGGCACCGGATCATCCATTGCGTGCCATGGATCAGGTGCTATTGGCGCCGCACAACGCCAACAGCAGCCTTGCAGCGTGGGAACGAGTACATAAAAATACAATCCGCAACCTCTATGAGGTCTTGGGGATTACACCACCAAAAGACCTCGATCGAATCTGAGTCGGTCGAATGATCTCCAGGCAGCATAAATCGGTGGGGTTGTAGTTTGAAGTGCAATCGAATTCGGTGAAGAAAGGGAGAGGCTCATGGAGCGGGTGGCGATCATCACGGGCGCAGCAGGCGGCATTGGACGGGCGACGGCAGAGGCGTTCCATGCAGCCGGATATGAAGCGATCGGCATCGATCGCAAGGAAGTAAAGGATTTCCCGGCGGATATTTCCATCCACAAAGTGGATTCGTCCTTGGAAGAAAATGTGGCGGCGTTTGCTGCGCGCATGCGAGAAGAGCATGAGAAGATCGACGTATTGGTCAACAATGCCGCCATTCAGATCTGCAAGCCCCTGGTCGAGATGACCATGGAAGAATGGAACGCCACGATGGCCTCGAATCTCAGCTCGATCTTTCTCATGAGTCGTGATCTTTATCCATTGATCAAGGCCGCCAGGGGAGCGATCGTCAATGTCAGCTCCGTGCATGCCATGGCAACTTCGAACGACATCGCCGCGTATGCGGCCAGTAAAGGCGGTATCCTGGCACTGACCAGAGCAATGGCGTTGGAATTTGGAATCGATGACGTGCGCGTGAATACGATCCTGCCCGGTGCAGTCGACACGCCCATGCTGCGGGACGGTATGAGCCGAGGCCATGTATCGGGAACGCTGCAAGAGCGAATGCAAGCACTCGCCGCAAAAACAGTCTTGGGAAGGATTGGCATGCCGGAAGAGATTGCCAGGGTCATCCTGTTTTTGGCCGACAGTCAACAATCCGGATTCATGACGGGTCAGTCGCTGATCGTGGATGGCGGTGCTTCCGCACGATTAAGCACGGAGTGAGATTTTCGAGCTGTATCATTAGGAGGTTTTGTTGTTCCTTGGTTTTTTGCCCCTTATCGTATTGATCGGGTTGGTTCTGTTCCTGGGCAACCTGCAGCCCGAAGCGAGCTGGCGTCGGGTTTCTCTGCGTGCGGGCGTGTTGTGGGGATGTTATATCGTCCTGATCAATGAGTTGTTGAGTATTTGGCGAGCCATAACACTCATCGCTTTGATCGTTGCCTGGTCGTTACCACTTTTGGGGATGATCGTTTTTCTCTTCATCCGGGCGAAACGCGGCCAGGTTGTCCGCATTCCTCGACCCGCATGGCCAAAATCCCTTTCTCAAGGTTTCCTGCTTCTTGGTATTGTTGCCATTCTATGCTTGACGGCGATTGTCGCCTGGCATTCTCCACCGCAAACATGGGATACGCTCAACTATCATATGCCCAAGGTGGCGCATTGGGCGCAAAATCAGTCCATCCATCATTACACCACCGGAATTGCCACCCAGAATTACATGTCCCCCGGTATGGAATATGTCGTACTGCATGCTTATATTCTTGCGGGAAGCGATCGACTTGTAACCCTGGTGAGTTGGGTGTTTGTGTTGGGTAGTTTGATCGGCGTATCTTGTCTCGCCTCCCGATTTGGTCTCAGAAGAAACGCACAGCTTTTTTGCGTTCTTTTCACGGTCACTCTTCCGATGGGGATCGTTCAGGCGTCCAGCACGATGACCGATTGTGCGGTGGCGTTCTGGATGATTGTCGTTGCTGTTGAAGCCGTCATGGTCGTGCGAAAGGAGGACGACTCCTGGAGCATTCCCATCCTGAGTCTTTCAGCCGGTTTGGCAATACTGACAAAGCCCACGGGTTATGCTTTTGTGCTGCCTTTCGCAATACTTGTCGCAGTCGCACTTCTTCGACGCAAGGATTTTAAGTTTTTCGGTCGATCTGTGCTCGTCGCAGTTGTGCTCGTGCTTTTACTCAATTTCGGCCACATGAGCCGCAACCAGGAGAGTTATGGCAACCCATTTGGCGCGCAAAAACGGATCACCGCCTTAATCACCGATGGCATCAATCTACCGGTGATGATCTCCAACACCTTGCGTAATGCTACGCTGCATGCAGGCACACCCTCACCGCATGTCAACAAGGGGATCTACCTGTTTGTCGAAAAGGTCCACGAAATCATCGGCGTCGATGTTATGGATCCGGGGACAACGCACAGCAGGCGCTATAAGGTGTTTCCCCCCTCAACCCATGAAGATTTGACTTCGAACCCATTGCATGCATTCTTGATTCTGATCGCCTTGATTTTGCTGCTTTGGCGCAGGAAAGAATTTCCCCGCGATGTATTCGTATACGGCCTGGTCGTGGTTACAACCTTTATTTTGGTCAGCTCGATGGTCCAATGGCAGCTGTACAACACTCGCCTGCATCAATCCTTTTTCGTGCTCGCGGCACCCTGGACAGTATTCGTGCTTGATAAAGTCCTTTCGCAGCGATGGTTGAATATCCTCGCTGCGGTTCTGCTCGTAGCAGCCTGGCCGTGGTTGGTTCATATTCGTTCGCGGCCAATGATCAACCAACCGGGTGAATCGTACGTCGATGACGTTTTTCATGAGGCGCGGATCGACCTGTATTTTGCCAGCGGTGGACATTTGAAAGTCCCACAGCAAGACATTGCCGCCTACCTTCAAGAAACGGAGTGTTCGCAAGTTGGTTTGAATATTCCGGGAAACCAGGCGGAGTATCCGCTCTGGATGTTGCTTGGCGCGCCCCGAGAAGCACCCAGAATCGAATGGCTGATTGATAGCCCGAATGTTGATGAAGACGACATTGCCGATTTCCAACCCTGTGCCGTAATCCTACAGCCGTGCGCGGAGGATCAAGGTTTTTTCGCCGGGCTGCCGCGTGTATACGAGCACAAACCGACGGATTACTGCTTGTATGTCGATCCTGCCGTGCAGGGAGATCCATGATCGTCCTTACAGGATCGATACCTCTTTTGAACAACGAGAACTTGACAGATGAATGGATGGCGAATGTAAACTTGGTTTCGAGATATTCAGCGGTTATTGTAGATAAGAGTAGACAACCATGAAAAACGAAAATCGATCTCAGCCTCTTGTTTCCGTCGTTACACCTTCTTACAACCAGGCCGAGTTCATTGAACAAACCCTTCTTTCGGTGTTGAACCAGGATTACTCCAAGATTGAGTACATGGTTATCGACGGAGGCTCGACAGACGGCTCTCAAGCGATCATCGAGCGGTATGCAGATCGGTTGTCGTATTGGGTATCCGAACCGGATCGCGGTCATCCGGATGCGGTAAACAAGGGTTTTCGCCGCGCAAAGGGCGATATCCTGGCGTTTCTAAATTCGGATGATTTGTATATGGCGGGCGCCGTACGCCAGGCAGTAGAAGCGCTCCACGACCATCCAGAAGCCGGGATGGTTTACGGAGATGGTTATCTGGTCGATTCTGAGGGTCAATTGCTCGATCCACATTGTTACCGGACATTTAGCCTTCTGGAATTGCTTTGCAATGATGTGCTCTTGCAGCCAACGGTGTTTATGCGACGAGAGATTTTCGATCAAATCGGCGGTCTGGAAGAGGAATATCCACTCGTATTCGATCACGTATTATGGATCCGTTTTGCTTCCATCGCTCCCATTGTTCACGTACCATCTTTCTGGGCGGTTGAACGTACTCATTTGGATGCGAAAACCGCTGCGCGGGCCGCCGAATTCGTGGAGGACACAGAGCAATTTCTCAGCGATGCTGAAAAACGAGGGGATTTGCTTCCCGTAATCGAAGCCAACCGGAAACGGATATGTGGTAGCATTGATGTCTATGCGGGTCGTCGATTGATCGATTCGAGACGATACCGGGAGGCAACGCGGAGATTCATTCGTGCGTTCGGGCGCTATCCTTCCATCGTTCTGCGGTACTGGTTTAAAGTTGTTCAGGCTGTTTTCAGTGCAATCGGTTTCGAGTGGTTGTTCATGGGCTATCGACGCATCCGGCGGAAACTAAAGTATGGGAAATATCGAATCGAAATCGGTGAACGGGGAGCGGAGTTGGTGGAAGGAAAAATCGAGTGATTAATAAACCCATAACTCCCTTTCTCTTTGCGCTCTTTCCGATTCTAATTCTACTTGGGAACAATATCGACCAAGTTGTTTTCTCAATTGCACTCCGTTCATTGATTATATCCACGCTAATCACAGGTGTAGTTTTCTTGTTGTTTCGATGGGTCTTTCAGCAGTGGTCACAGGCTGCGATCATCACATCCATTTGTCTGTTTCTCTTTTATTCTTATGGCCATGCCTATCGATGGATCAACAACCTGGGAAAACTCGGCGAATTGATCGGCAGGCATCGTTTCATGCTGCCATTGTGGCTTGGGCTTCTTGCCGCCGGGTGGTTATACTCAAGAAGCAAGCAGGATGAACTGAGAACGATCGTAAAAACGTTTAATATCTTTGGCATTGTTGCCATTGTACTGCCGATGTTCCAGATACTCTCGTACTGGTATCAATCTCGCCCGATTCCATCTTCGGATCCGAGAATCAGATCGCCGCAGGGAGATCTTTATTTATCATCCGATCAAGATCCCCCGGATATTTATTATTTCATCCTCGATTCGTATACCCGTCAGGATGTTTTGCTCGAGTCCTTTGATTATGACAATTCGGAGTTTCTTGGAAATCTGGAGGAGCTGGGTTTTTATGTGGCGCGTTGCAGCCAGAGCAATTATACGCAGACCAATTTGGCCATGGCATCTACGTTTAATCTGGATTATTTACAGAACTTGCTTGGCGAATCAACCACAGGTGAGGACTGGTCGCGAATCCCGAGCTTTATTCGCAGCAATTTCGTTCGCCAATCGCTGGAGGAACTCGGATATACGATCGTTTCATTCGAGACCGGTTTCTATGCTATTCAGTGGATGGACGCGGATGTCTATCTCTTTCCGCCCAGAGATAAGTCCTTGGGGGAACTTTTTAATGTTGCCAGGATCAATGATTTCGAGGCCATGCTTTTGCAGACAACGGTTGCCTGGGCATTGATCGATCTTGTGGATTTGCCCGATCAGCTGACAAGATTCTTGCCCGATCTCCACTCGCCGATCAGTATATATCGAGAGAGAACGCTGTATGTCTTGGATCAATTCGCCATCGATCGGGTTCCATCGATTAGCGGGCCGAAATTCGTTTACGTGCACTTAATCCTGCCCCATTTCCCTTACGTTTTCGGACCCAATGGTGAAGTCATCAATGAGGATAAGGATAATCTCGATATTGATGCGTATCGCGATCAATTGATCTACACAAACAAACGAATACTGGATATTGTCGCCAAGATCGTTCGCAGTGCCCCGAAACCGCATATCATCATTTTGCAAGGGGATCACGGATTGCTGGTGAGTCCGGCTGAACGCGTCGCTATCTTGAATGCCTATTATCTTCCGGATGGGGATGATGCGTGGCTCTACCCCTCGATCTCACCGGTAAACACCTTCAGGGGCATCTTTAATCAATATTTTCGCGGTGAATACGAACTTCATAAAGATAAGAGTTACTTTTCCTTGTACGAAGATCCACCGGATTTCAAAATTGTGCCGCAAGTGAGCGATGAGAATTGTTTACTGAATATCGATTCCTGACCCGCATGTCTGATGTGGGATCAGCTTACCTTTTGTGACTTAACCCATAATCTTGCCGGGATTGTTACCAGGGTTTGTATAGAGATTTGCTCCGTAATTTATCCCCCAGTAAAGATCGATTTGTACCATAATATTGCCGATTGGGAAATTTAGTAGCATATCGTTGCCATTTGTGAAAACCTAAAATGATAGAGGGGGACTTGATGCTTAATCCATCCGGTCGAGGTTTTCCCTACTACAAGTAACTTTTCAATAACTATAATATCGTGCTATATTCATCGAAAGGATTGAATAGGGGATTGGGGGAATACAGATGAAAATCAACGTAACCTTGCTGACCCTGCTTTTATTTGTGACAGCAATCATGACTTCGTGTCACTCCACACAAACCACGCAATCCGTTCAGGAAACCGAGCCTGCAAGTCCCACAGAGACCTCGACAATGACATCTATACCATCGCCTTCACCCACGATCACACACACGTTATTACCAACATTAACGCCCACCACAATTAATCAATTCGTCGGTTCAGTGCCCAATGGTGCGTTGATGCGGTTTGGCAAAGGGCTGGTTTCAGGGATTGTCATTTCTCCAATTGAAGATGTTCTCATCGTAAACAGTAGATCAGGCATCTATTTCTATCGTTTGAATGACTTATCACTGATAAGGGTATTTGAAGTGGATTCATGGATGAGTTGTATAGCGATCTCCCCAGACGGTGAGACACTCGCTTTAGGATCGATGTATGATACCTTCATCCTTAGGGACGCGCGCAGCGGAGAGCTTCTTACCACTCTCGAAGGGCATACTGGTGGTGTGGCAAGTGTGGCATTCTCCTCAGACGGTGAGACTCTCATTTCGGGATCGTATGAGGGCACCGTGATAGTTTGGGACGCGCGCAGCGGACATCGTCTTTTAACTTTCGAAGGGCATCCAGAAGGTATGCTCAGCGTAGCTTTATCCCCGGACGGAGAGACCCTCGCTTCGGGATTGCGTGATGGCAATGACAACGTGGTCCTTTGGGACGCGCGCAGCGGGAAGAGGCTTGCCACCCTCAAAGGGCATACGTCAGGTGTGCTCAGCCTAGCTTTCTCCCCGGACGGAGAGACCCTCGCTTCGGGATCGGATTACTACACCGTCATCCTTTGGGATCTGTGTAGCGGAGAGCTTCTTAATCTTGCCACTCTCAAAGGGCTTACAGAAGGTGTGCTCAGCCTAGCTTTTTCCCCGGACGGCGAGACCCTCGTTTCGAGATCGAGCGATGGCACCGTGACCCTTTGGGACGCGCGAAACTTAGAGCAGCTTGCCACCCTCAACAAAGGTCATACGTGGCGTTTTTATAGCGTAGCTTTTTCCCCGGACAGTGAGACCCTCATGTCGGTAACGATGGATGACACCGTGATCCTTTGGGACGCGCGAAGCGGAGAGCTTCTTAGTCTTGTTACTCTCGAAGGACATGCTGGTGGTATAGAAAGAGTGGCATTCTCCCAGGATCGCGAGACCTTCGTTTCGTTATCGGGCGATGATACAGTGATCCTGTGGGACGCGCGCAGCGGAAAGCGGCTTGCCACTCTCGAAGGGTTTACGGATCATGTGAGCAGCGTAGCTTTTTCCCCGGACGGTGAGACCCTTGCTTCGAAATCATATGACGGCACTGTCGTGACCCTATGGGATACGCGCAGCGGAGAGCGGCTTGCCACGCTCGATTTGCATACATCAGATGTGATCGGCGTAGCTTATTCCCCGGACGGTGAGACTCTTATTTCGGTATCGAGTGATGGCACCATGATCCTTTGGGACTCGCGTAGCGGAGAGCGGCTTGCTACTCTCAGAGTGGATATGGCAGATGTGGTTAACGTAGCTTTTTCCCCGGACGGCGAGACCCTCGCTTCGGAATCGAGTGATGGCACAGTAGTCCTTTGGGACGCGAGTAGCGGGGAGTTTCTTGCCATTCTCGAAAGGCATACGGGGAGTGTTTATAGCGTAGCTTTCTCCCCAGACGGAGAGACCATCGCTTCGGGATCGGATTATAGCACCGTCATCCTTTGGGACGCGAGTAGCGGGAAGCAGTTTGCTACTCTCGAAGGGCATACTCACAATGTGAAAAGTGTGGCATTCTCTTCAGACGGCGATACCCTCGCTTCGGGAGCGGGTGATACCGTGATCCTTTGGGACGCGCATAGTGGGGAGCGGCTTGCTGCTCTCGAAGGGCATACTGGTTATTATGTGGGAAGTGTGGCATTCTCCCCGGATGGCGATACCCTCGCTTCGGGATCGAGTGATGGTACAGTGATCCTTTGGGATGCGCGTAGCGGAGAGCATCTTGTTACTCTCAAAGGGCATTCTGCAGGTGTGCTCAGCGTAGCTTTTTCCCCGGACGGCGAGACCCTCGCTTCGGGATCGTATGACGGCACTGTCGTGATCTGGGATGTTGACGCTTTATCTTCCGATTAGGTCATCATGCAGCGATCGAGCTTTCCATGTATTAAATCCAGATCGGATGTGGAAGACTGGTCATCTGTGAACGGCATTGATTGAAGATGAGTTTCATGAATCGACGATTTGAGACCTGTACGGGGGAAAAACGATATCCGTGCTATTGAATACCTTTAAGTATTTAATATTCGCGACGATCAAGATGTTTTTTGTGAAAAATAGGGATTTCTCGACAATTCTTTACATAGTTTGTTGTGAATATCGTTGCCATTTGTGAAAACCTAACATGATAGAGGGGGACTTGATGCATAATCCATCCGGTCGAGGTTTTCCTCACTACCGGTAACTTCTCGGTAACCATAATATCGTGCTATATTCATCGAAAGGATTGAATAGGGGATTGGGGGAATACAGATGAGAATCAAAGTAACCTTGCTGACCCTGCTCTTATTTATGACAGCAGTCATGGCTTCGTGTCACTCCACACAAGCCACGCAATCCGTTCAGGAAACTGAGCCTGCAAGTCCCACAGAGACTTCGACAATGACATCTATACCATCGGCTCCACCCACGATCACACACGCGTTATTCCCAACATTAACGCCCACCACAGTTAATCCATTCGTCGGTTCAGTGCCCGATGGTGCGTTGATGCGGCTTGGGAAAGGGCTGGTTTCAGGGATTGTCATTTCCCCAATTGAAGATGTTCTCATCGTAAACAGTAGCTCAGGCATCTATTTCTATCACTTGAATGACTTGTCACTGATAAGGGTATCTGCAGTGGATTCACGGATGAATTGTATAGCGATCTCCCCGGACGGCGAGACCCTCGCTACGGGATCGAATGATGGCACCGTCATCCTTTGGGACGCGCGCAGCGGAGAGCTACTTGCCACTCTCGAAGGGCATACTGGTGGTGTTGAAAGTGTGACATTCTCCTCAGACGGTGAGACTCTCATTTCTGGATCGAGCGATGAAACCGTCATCTTTTGGGACGTGCGTAGCGGGGAGCATCTTGCCACTCGCAATTTTTATATGTCGTATCATGTGGCCGGTGTTACTCTTTCCCCGGACGGCGAGACCCTCGCTGCGGGATTGAGGGGTGGCAGCGTCATTCTTTGGGACGCGCGCAGCAACAAGATTCTTGCTACTCTCGAAGGGCATACTAATAAAGTGGAAAGTGTGGCATTCTCCCCGGACGGAGAGACCCTCGCTTCGGGATCGTATGATGACACCGTGATCCTTTGGGACGCGGGCAGCGGGGAGCATCTTGCCACTCTCGAAGGGCATACGGATGGTGTGAGAAGCGTAGCTTTTTTCTCGGACGGCAAGACCCTCGCTTCAGGATCGTGGGATGACACCGTAATCCTCTGGGACGCGCACAGCAAAGAGCGGCTTGCCACTCTCGAAGGGCATACTGGTGGTGTGGAAAGTGTGGCATTCTCCACGGATAGCGAGACCTTCGCTTCGGAATCGGGCGATGAGACCGTGATCCTTTGGGACGCGCACAGCGGAGAGCGTCTTGCCACTCTCGAAGGGTTTACGGATCACGTGAGCAGCGTAGCTTTTTCCCCGGACGGCGAGACCCTCGCTTCGGAAACGTATGATGATGATACCGTGATCCTTTGGGATGCGCGTAGCGGAGAGCGGCTTGCCACTCTCGATTTGCATGCCTCAGGTATGATCGGCGTAGCTTTTTCCCCGGACAGTGAGACTCTCATTTCGGTATCGTATGATGGCATAGTGATCCTTTGGGACTCGCGTAGCGGGGAGCATCTTACCACTTTCGAAGGGCATACGGAAGGTGTAATCTGCGTAGCTTTTTCCCCGGACGGCGAGACCTTCGCTTCGGGATCGAGGGATGGCACAGTGATCCTTTGGGACGTGCACGGCGGAGAGCGACTATCAACTCTCGAAGGGCATACTGGTGGTGTTGAAAGTGTGACATTCTCCTCAGACGGTGAGACCCTCGCTTCGGGATCGTGGGATGACACTGTCATCCTTTGGGAAACGCACAACGGAGAGCTATTTTCCACTCTCGAAGGGCATACTTATAATGTGAATAGTGTGGCATTCTCCCCGGACGGCGAGACCCTCGCTTCGGGATCGAGCGATGACACCGTCATACTTTGGGACGCGCGTAGCGGTGAGCGGATTGCTACTCTCGAAGGGCATACTAATAAAGTGGAAAGTGTGGCATTCTCCCCGGACGGCGAGACCCTCGCATCGGGATCGTATGATGACACCTTGATCCTTTGGGACGCGCACAGCGGGGAGCGGCTTGCTACTCTCAAAGGGCATACTGCCGGTGTGCTCAGCGTAGCTTTTTCCCCGGACGGCGAGACCCTTGCTTCGGGATCGTATGACGGCACTGTCGTGATCTGGGATGTGGATGCTTTTATTTCCGATTAGGTAGTCCATCAGCGATCGAGCTTTCCATGTAATAAATCCAGATCGGATGTGGAAGACTGGTCATTTGTGGGCAAATTGGGTGGATTCGTTACACAACTTGTTGTAGCATATCGTTGCCGCTGCGGCAACATTATGCTACAAGAAACACCTTTATCTGTGTGACCGATTTCGATCGTATTGGCAAGGATATTGTATGTTTATTCGATCAGGGGCTTGTGGTATGATTTATCGCTTTGATCTTTTCGTATCCCATGACAGGCGAATACCAACCCAATATACCCGTTCATCTGATGAATAGCTTGAGAGGAACAATGACGGAAGAACTTCCACGCGTAAGCATCGTCACACCTTCATACAATCAGGCTCGTTATCTCGAAGCAACGATCCAATCTGTGTTATCTCAGGATTATCCCCATATCGAATACATCATCATGGACGGCGGTTCGACGGACGGCAGCGTCGATATTATCAAGAAATACGCTGACCGGCTTGCCTATTGGGTTTCTGAACCTGACGAGGGACAGACGGATGCCGTCAACAAGGGTTTCGCCCGCGCAAAGGGGGATATCATCGCCTGGCTCAATTCGGACGACGTCTATCGCCCGGGCGCAGTAAGGGAAGCCGTAGAGTTCATGCAAGCTCACCCCGATTTTGGACTGGTATACGGGGATGCGGATTACATCAATGGGGACGGAGAGATTATCGGCTGGTTCCCGGCTGCAGAGACGGATTACAAACGCCTGCGAAGAGGCTACGTTCACATTCCACAGCAAGCTGCGTTTTTCCGCGCCAGCGTTTGGCGCATGGTGGGGCCGCTCGATCCGAGTTTCTACTTCGCCATGGACTACGATCTTTGGGTGCGTATCGCCGGTGTATCTCCGATCCGTTACAATCCTCGCAAGTGGGCGGCATTCCGTTTGCACGGCGATGCAAAGTCGCTTGCCTCAGCGGATCGATGCTGGCCGGAGATGATCAAGGTCCATAAACGATTGGGTGGCAGCAAGTTATCGGTTATCTACTTCAAATACCTCCTGAGAAGGATACTCGAGCCGATCCTTCCGTTACGGCTGCATGCTCGTCTGTGGCTCCAGAGCTGGGCGTTGATGAGAAATCGTGCGCGCAATGCCAAGAGCTGAATCCCGAGCCTGAAAACTGCAAGAAGACCTTGTTTTTCGTTGATCTGTCTTTGCTTTTCGAGATCGCCGGCAGACATGGAAAACATCCATCCAGCGTGGACTCTTTCTTTTTGCCTTCCGTTGGATTCAACACGTCTTTCTAGGTAGATTGGATGGCGATCTCCGGATAACGCTTCGAAGTCGCAGGGTTTCAATCCATGCATCCAATCGAGTCAAGCGTTCTCCCGTGAGAATGTATATGTTACAATCCAACGATTGTAAAAATGCACTCGTCAGGGATCGCTTAAGAGATTGGTTTGTAGGAAACTCAACCCAAATTCCCGGGGTGAATGAATACGAAAAACCATATTACTATTGAGGAATACATGGCCAAAGAAACCGCAACGAAGAATAAAAAATCCTTGATCATCCAACCGTGTGGTGGAAAACTGGTTGACCTTCGAGTGCCGCCGGAAGAACTTGCCGAACGAAAAGCATACGCCTCGAAACTGCCATCTATCCAGGTGTCGTCGAGGATCGCTTGTGATCTGGAGCTGCTCGCCGTTGGCGCCTTCTCGCCCCTGGATCGTTTCATGGGTGTCGAAGATCACCGACACGTCGTAGAAGAAATGCGTTTGTCCGGAGGACATCTCTTTCCGATCCCCATCACGCTGCCGGTCGATCCCGGGACCGAGACCAAACTCGATGCTGATATCGCCCTGCGTGACGCCAATAACAATTTACTCGCCGTAATGACGATCGAAGAAATCTACGAGTGGGATCGTGAGGAAGTTGCCCAGAAGGTTTTTCGCACCCAGGATTTACGCCATCCCCTGGTTGCCGAAATGCACCGTTGGGGAAAACACAATCTTTCCGGCAAGCTGCAGGTTTTACAGATCCCTCCCCATTTCGACTATCAAGAATTGCGTATGAATCCGCAGGAAACTCGGCAAAAGCTGCTGGAATACGGCCGCACCAACGTTGTCGCCTTCCAAACGCGTAATCCGCTCCACCGGGTGCACGAGGAACTGACAAAACGCGCCACGCAAGAGGTCGATGGCGTGCTTCTGCTCCATCCCGTAGTGGGCATGACCAAACCCGGCGACGTGGACCATTTCACTCGCGTGCGCACGTACAAGGCACTCGCCTCACGCTACTACGATCAGGATCGCATCCTGCTGGCGCTTCTGCCCCTGGCCATGCGTCTTGCCGGACCACGCGAGGCATTATGGCATGCGCTCATTCGGCGTAATTACGGCGCCAATCACATCATCATCGGCCGCGATCATGCCGGACCGGGGAAGGACTCGAATGGTAATCCGATCTATGGGCCCTACGATGCGCAGGAATTGGTCGCCAAGCACAGCGAAGAACTTTGCGTGAAAATGCTCCCCTTTCGGAGTCTGGTCTATCTTCCGGATGAGGATCGATATGAGGAAGTCACCAAAGTGCCGGAAGGCGCCCAGACGGCTTCGATTTCGGGAACGCAGGTGCGGGAGGAATATCTCAACAACGGCGTCGAACTGCCGCAATGGTTCACCCGTCCCGAGGTGGCTGAAATTCTCGCCGAAAGTTATCCGCCCCGACATCGACAGGGCGTCTGTATCTGGTTCACCGGTTTGAGTGGGGCCGGAAAGTCGACGATCGCATCCGTCTTGACGGTCTTGCTGCAAGAAAATGGACGTCACATCACAATGCTCGATGGTGACGTGGTGCGCACGAACCTCTCCAAAGGTTTGGGCTTTAGCAAGGAAGACCGGGATATCAATATCCGTCGGATCGGATTTGTGGCTGCCGAGATCGTGCGGCATGGTGGCATTGCCGTGTGCGCCGCTGTGAGCCCATACCGGGCGACGCGTAACGACGTTCGAAACTTGGTTGGAAAGGATCACTACGTGGAGGTGTTCGTCGATACGCCGCTGGAGGTATGCGAGCAACGCGATGTGAAGGGCTTGTACGCAAAAGCACGCAGCGGTGAAATTAAGGGCTTCACTGGTATCGATGATCCCTACGAGGCGCCCCATCATCCTGAGATTCATTTAAGTACGGTGAATAACACACCGGAAAAAAATGCTCGTCTAATTCTAGAATATCTTCAGGAAATGGGTTTCGTCAGACATAGTGAGATGCACAATGAATAATCCATCGAAGCAGATAGGTTCATCATCGCATTACGAATGGCAAATTCTCGGCTTATTCTATCCTGACTCGGCATGATGGTTAAGGAATGCCGAGTCGAAAACACTCGTTGAATTTGACCTGACAGGTTGAGAATTGTGGAGTTTTCACCGACCAAAATTCCGGATGTTATCCAAATAAAGCCCCGGGTGTTCGAGGATGAGCGCGGCTTCTTTTTCGAGGCCTACCAGTCCCTTCTCTTTGAAAAGTTGGGGATCTCTGTACGTTTCGTGCAGGATAACCATGTAGGTTCGAACCGGGGTGTGCTGCGCGGTTTGCACTATCAGATCCAACATTCACAAGGAAAGCTCGTACGTGCTATCGTTGGTAAAATATTCGATGTTGCAGTCGACTTACGCAGGAAATCATCAACCTTTGGTCAATGGGTTGGCGCCGAGCTTTCTACGGAAAATAAATTGCAGTTGTGGATTCCTCCGGGCTTTGCTCATGGCTACTATACATTGTCGGATTGGGCGGAGGTGCTGTATAAAGTGACCGATTTCTACGCACCTGAGTGGGAACGCGAGTTACTCTGGAACGATCCTTATCTGGCGATCGAGTGGCCAATTCCGCAGGGACAAACTCTAGCCCTTTCCGAAAAGGACGCCCGTGGCATGCCATTCCGCCAAGCCGAAGTCTACGAATAAAAGTATGTTCGTGCTGAGGGGTATGAGTCTTCTGCGAGAGAAGCTGGAAGAATGAAGAATGTTTTGATCACCGGGGGCGCGGGGTTTATCGGCTCGAACTTTGTTCGTTATTTGCTTCGTGAAGAACCCAAGGTGGGTATCGTCAATCTCGATAAGCTGACTTATGCGGGTAGCGAGTATAACTTGCTTCATCTGAGCACTCCACAACGGCATAAGTTTATCCACGGAGATATCTGCGATCAATCACTTGTGGCAAGCCTGCTGCGCGAGTACGGCATCGACACGATCGTACATTTTGCAGCGGAGTCCCACGTCGATCGCTCGATCATCGGACCGGCAGCTTTCATCCAAACCAACATCATGGGAACCTTCTCCTTGCTTGAGGCCGCTCGCGAGATATGGATCGAAGAGAACAGCATTCCGCTGGACGAAGCTCACTTTCATCACATTTCTACCGACGAAGTATACGGTTCGCTTGGTCCGCAAGACCCCGACTTCTCCGAGACGACGCAATATGCACCGAACTCACCTTATGCAGCCTCGAAAGCTGCCAGTGATTATCTAGTGCGCGCACATGGGCATACTTATGGTTTACCGGTCACGATTTCGAATTGTTCCAACAATTATGGTCCATACCAATTTCCCGAAAAATTGATTCCGCTGATGATTCTCAATGCGTTGGATGGAAAACCGCTGCCGCTTTATGGAGATGGGAAGCAAGTTCGTGATTGGTTATATGTTGAAGATCATTGCCAAGCGATTTTATCCATCCTGCGGAACGGCCGCTTGGGGGAGACGTATAATATCGGTGGCGATAATCAACCGACCAATCTCGAGGTCGTTCGCAAGTTGTGCGCCATTATGGACGATCTTGCACCGGATTCAGGACCTGTCCCGCACGATTCGCTGATCACGTTCGTTGCAGACCGTCCGGGGCACGATCGACGTTATGCCATGAATATCCAGAAGATTGAAGCGGAGTTGGGTTGGAAGCCGAGTCGAGATCTTGAAAGTGGATTGCGTCAAACGGTTGCCTGGTATCTGGCAAACCGGGATTGGATCGAAGCCATTCGCGGTGGAGCGGATTATCAACGTTGGATCGATCAAAACTACGATCGTCGAGGAGATGTGACGTGAAAGGTATCATCCTGGCCGGGGGACACGGCACACGACTGCATCCAATCACAATCAGCACCAGCAAGCAGCTTTTGCCGGTGTACGATAAGCCTATGATCTACTATCCACTATCGATGTTAATGCTGGCGGGTATTCGGGAAATTCTAATTATTACCATGCCCGATCAACGGCTCTTATTTGAGAATCTTCTGGGCGATGGTACGAAGTGGGGCTTGCGTTTTACTTACACCGAGCAAAGTAAGCCGCGTGGCTTGGCGGATGCATTCATCGTTGGAAGTGATTTCATTGCGAATGAAAAGGTATGCTTGATTCTGGGTGACAATATATTCTTTGGTCACGACTTACCGGAGAAGTTACGGCGAAGTGCGAGCTTGGATTCCGGTGCGGTTGTTTTTGCTTATGAAGTGCGTGATCCGGAGCGTTACGGCGTCATCGAGTTCGATGAGCTAGGATATGCGATCAGCATCGAGGAGAAGCCAGAGAGCCCTCGCTCCAAGTATGCTGTACCTGGTATCTATTTTTACGATAAGCGTGTGGTCGAGTTCGCTTCTTCGCTAAAACCCTCTGCCAGGGGTGAACTCGAGATCACGGATCTAAATCTTAAATATCTGAAGCGAGGTGAACTACGCGTCGAGGTAATGGGACGTGGTGTGGCCTGGTTGGATGCTGGGACGCACGCATCCTTGTTACAGGCAGCCACCTTCGTGCAGACGCTGGAGGAACGGCAGGGGATGATGATTTCTTGCCCTGAAGAAATTGCATACCGCATGGGATACATTGATCAGAATCAACTACAAAATTTGGCAGAAGCAATGGCGCAGAATGCGTACGGTGAATATTTAAGGCGGCTAGATGATTGAGAGATCGAACAAGGTGGCGCCGAGAAAATGAATCTGGAGAACAATCGGATAGGTTGTTGAGTAAGTGAGGCGGTAATGCATCTTGTTTGATGAATCATTGTATGATCCTCTTGGCAATACTGATAGATTACCATCAGATAATATAAAAACGAAAAATGATCGAAATTTGTTTGTCTTGGAGCGAGGTCGATATTGCGTCGATTTGGATTGCTTTGGGATTTGGTTTCGAGCAATATTGGTGACCAAGCTGATTACGTACCCAAATCATTCACCTTTCATCCAAAATCTCCGGATGAAGCATTCCTGGCAATCGTCGAGTGTGATTTCCGAATAGAAATTACCGATGTGGAAGAGAACCGCGTAGCTGCATGGCATTGCATTCTTCGTGATGGGCATATTTTGAGTCCTGTCTATGACGGATTCCAGTTATAATCAACAAGATTGGTGATCGTAGGAATTGGACTGTTTATATGATAGTCAATCACGATTTCCGGTGGAGTTTGAAGCAGGGAGATAGTATTTTCCTTTTACATATCCCCAAAACCGCGGGAGCTACTACATATCGGTATATCATGAACAGGTTTCCGCCAGAAGAGGTTTTTATTGCTACCGATCGAGACCTAAGTGTATGGTTTGAAAATACGAATCTCGATCAATTCTCTGGCTATCGATTTTTCCGACAACACGCTGATTATGACTTTTATCGTTTCATTCCACGCAAACCAGTCTATATTACATTTCTGTGCGGGCCTGTCAATCGTCTCTATTCCTTTTTCAAACATATCCAGAGGGTTAAGCGTCACCACTTACACCAACTTGTTGTCGAGAAAAGTATGGGAATTGTAGATTTCATGGATTTAATCCCAGAACAGACATCTAATCAGCAATTACGGTTGTTAGTCGGGAACAGAATTTTTCATCACATGATGGGATGTGCTGATGTGCTAGAAATTGCGAAGATGCGTTTATGTGAGTTTGCGTTTTTTGGTATCCAAGAATGTTTTGAAGTATCTATGCGGCTCCTGCATTATATCTTTCACTGGGAAATGTCGGAATATAAATCAGACAACGTTGCTCCCGAAGAAGAATGCGAGTTGGATTTACGAGAGGATGAAATCGAAATCATCCGAGCGCGAAATCAGATGGATATCGCGCGATATCAATACTCGATTGAAATGTTTAAAAAACAGAGTTCGGATCATGGATGATTCCAGAACGATGTAGTGAAATTGACTCGAACATGGATAAAAAATTATGCACGTATCATCTTAATAACGATGACACGTTGTATTTCATTCAACACTCACATATAAGCACCCTGCCATTTGTTCGCATGGTCGAAGAGCAATTGCACGTAAAGGCTTTTTTTGCAGTACCGAAAGATTTCGATCTTGGCATAAATCACCACTTTTTCGTCGGCGATGCGAATATTTGGAAAAATTCTATTTATCCCAAAATAGATCGCAATCCGTTTTTTCTTACGTTCTTGCAGAATCCACTTGATTTCGTGATCGATAAGTATTGGCAGATTGCTTGCGAAATTCCGTTTGATTGGGATATTTATCCCAGACATTATTCTGAAAATCCGCGCATAGGATTTGAAGAATTTATACATGATCCATCCAATGCGCATTGGATTAATAACTATCAATCATCACAGTATCTCGAACTTTGTGAGGTATGGGACATTGGAGATCCTGATCGCCTATCAGACAAAATGAAGGAACTTCTGATCCGTGAACGTTTAGACCAGATGGCTTTCATAGGCCTTGTTGAATATCAGTACCATTCAGATGATATGTTCAAATTTACGTTTAACCAGCATTTTACAGAGATTATGGATTCTGAATTCCCCAAGTTAAAAATTGTGGATCCTGCCTTCCGAAAGGAATTACTTAAGCCGGATATTGTACGTGAGATTAGCAAACGTAACGATCTGGATCAGCAAGTATATTTTCAATCAAAGGAATTATTCTTCAACCGGTATCGAATGATGGCACATCGGCTTGAAGGAGAATTACATTGGAAGAGGAGATCTTTTGCCGGTACTCAGATTGTTACATTAAACGTTTCGGAGGAGCTCGGGCGACTACAGCGGGATACTATAGAATTTTTCCGAAAGTTACGCTTTAGGTTATTGCCTCATGGCAGTAGACTTGAAGAGCGTATATTAAATCTCTACAAGCATATTCGCGGCGACAAATTTTCTCAGAAATATCGATTACAAAAGGATTATTTACCCAGCCCTAAAGTGTACAATCGTTGGATTCAAGATGATGAACATTCATTTCATGCCTCTGGAAAAAACTTAAGCGAGATAAATTATAGTATCGTTGTTGTAACTACAGAGGAAAATAACTGTAGGGGATTACTCCATACCATTCGCTCTTGCCTAAATATAACTTGGACCAATTATGAAGTAATTGTAATTATTCCTGACGATAAACCATCCAGTAAAAAAATCCTCGATGTGGAGTTTGAAGGGGATGATCGTGTTCAAATTTATTCTGTTGATGCTACTGAATCGACTGGCACATCGAACCTACGAAAATTAATTGATCGAATTCGCGGTGAATATCTTTTATTCATCACATCGGGTGACAGCATCCATCAGGATATACTTTTATGGGTAAGTGATCATATCTGCTCCAATTCATCTTTCTGTCCGGTTGATATTATCTACTTCGATGAAGATAAATTCAATAAACATGGCATGAGATGTGAACCATGGTTTAAGCCAAACCTGTTTTCTCCTGACATGTTGTTAAGTGTGAATTATTTAAGGCATGGATTTTATCGACGTAAGCTTTTCTTGGAGAATTGGATAGAAGAAGCATCAATTCCTATTTCCTCGGCGGATGAATGGTCGTTAGCATTTCATTGCGTTGAGTGTTCAAGGGGGAAGATCGTCCATATTCCACAAATTCTCTATCATGAAATGATGTCTGATGATGCTTTGATGAATAAAAAGGATGATCACAATCGGGAAATTCAAGAAATTGAGGATTATTTAGCTCGATTGGGCAGAAGGAACACAGAAGTGATTGAGGCAAATGGAGGCGCATTTCGTGCAACGTGGCTGCCCAATAAGGAACAAAAAGTATCGATTGTGATTCCAACTAAAGACAAGTATAGAGTGCTCAAACGCTGTGTGAACGCTATTTTTGAGCGAACCAATTATGAAAGCTATGAAGTTATTCTGGTTGATACTGGAAGTTCAGACCAACGTGTTAGACAGTTCTATTCCCAACTTTCGACCAACCCACGAATACAAGTCGTTAACTTACGCGAAGAGTTTAATTATTCTCATGCAAACAATTATGGTGTCCGTTTTGCGACGGGTGATACATATCTTTTCCTTAACAACGATACAGAGCCACTAGATACAGACTGGCTGCTTGAACTCGTGCGGTGGGCGGAGGTTCCTGAAATTGGAATCGTTGGAGGAAAATTATTATTCAAAGATGGTACGATACAATCTTACGGCACGGTATTGGGGATGCTTGGGCACGCAAGGCATGTGTTTTCGGGAATGCCTGATATCGCTACAAGTATTTATGGAGATACGAACTGGTATCGGAACGTTACCGCTGTTACTGGCGCCTGTATGATGATGAGAAAGGATGTGTTTCAGAAAGTGGGGGGATTCAATACCGAGTATAAAATCGCCTTTAGCGATGTAGAAATATGTCTTAAAGTGCGTGAAGCCGGATATCGTGTTCTCTGTACTCCATTTTCTCGGCTTGTACACTATGAAGGTGAAAGTCGATCGAAATTCGTCCCCCTCGACGACATTAAGAAAGGCTTGGATAATCTTGGGGGGTTTATTAAAAGAGGAGACCCTTATTACAACAAAAATCTTTCATTGACAAGTGTGATTCCTAATTTGCGTGCATCAGGCGAGGTAGAGCCATTGCGTTTGATTTCTCAAGTCGCTTATCGGCGGGAAAAATATGATTACAAATCCTGATTCAGGTTTAGACTGTCATTTGTTGTATGTTGGTTTGTGCTTCGTATACCTTTTAGAGGAAAGATTTTTTACAATATTGAATTGAGAAGTCTATACCTATGAACGATAGGCTTTTTTTCCGGCTTAGCTACCTTCTCATAGGTTATTGAATTCGATTCCTACCAACTGGAATCAAACCATTGAAGCAGTGAGAGAGAAATGTCGAAACCTCTCCGTAATTTCGTGGAAATCAAAATGGTATACGATTGAATCTTATGATGGAAACAACGGGATTGATATTATCGTCCGATGATGGTTGATATTTTGCTTGCTACTTATAACGGAGAGAAGTGGCTTCCAGATTTGCTACAATCTATACTGTCGCAAACTGAGAAACGCTGGTCTATTTTAGCTAGGGACGATGGTTCAACGGATGAAACGATCCGGATATTAAGAGCTTTCCAACGTGAAAATCCCGATAGACTTCAACTTGTTGATGATGACTTAGGTAACTTGGGTGTATCGGGAAATTTCAACCGTCTGATGGAGATATCCAAAGCCCCATATATCATGTTCTGTGATCAAGATGATGTCTGGCTTCCAGGGAAAGTCAACATGACACTACAAAAGGCTCTTGCGTTGGAGAACAACTCGGGAAGAGATTTTCCCATCCTAATTCATACTGATATGAAGGTGGTAGATGCTGAATTGAATACTCTGGATGACTCGTTCTGGCATATGCAAAATCTGGACCCTGGAATAGGGCGAGAATTAAACCGCATAATGATGCAGAATGTTGTCACGGGTTGTACTGTTTTGATCAACCGCGCTTTATTAGACATTGCCTATCCGATTCCAGATGAAGCGGTTATCTATGATTGGTGGCTCGCCCTTGTTGCTGCAGCGTTTGGTGTTAATGAAGCGATACCCGATGCGACAGTTTTATATCGACAACACGGTTTGAACGTCCTGGGTTCAATTCAATGGGGGCCTAAGTATATTGCAGCCAAGTTGTTAAAAGCGTTTTCTGGAGCAGATTCACGAAAGAGATTAATCAACTCGGCTCGTCAGGCAGATACATTTCGAAATCGTTATAAGACTGATTTAAAGCAGAAACAAAACGATCTGCTACGGGCATGGGCAACGATATTCGATGTGGGGTGGTTCAAGCGTAGACTTCGAGTAATCCGTTACCGTTTCTTTAAGGTCGGTGTTTTAAGAACGATAGGGATTTTATTTTATGTGTGATTTATGTTAAGGAGAAGGTTTCTTAGACATCAGTCGGATACGTAAGTTGATGTATTGAATAAGAGAATTATTGTATGAATTGTTGGATTTTGTTGTTTCATTAATATGCACTCGTGACTATTGTCAATAATCTATAAAAAGCATACATCTGGGTATGAGTCGAGAGTGTGAAATTGCAGTACGAAGGAGATGACTTATAGAGAGGGATTTAAATTAAGAGAACCATCTTCAAGTGTTGATGAAAGAAAGCTTACAATTAGTATGCTAATCGTGATAATCGAATTAATAAATCAAGAAAAGATGAATCTGAGATATGCGTATCTTATTATTCGGTAAAAATGGACAGGTTGGGTGGGAACTGGCGCGTACGCTAACGCCGCTGGGCGAAATCGTGGCGGTTGACTTTCCCGAGGTCAATTTCAACGACCTCCAGGGATTGCGTGATTTCACGCTCAAGACGAAACCCGATTTTATCGTCAATGCCGCGGCGTATACGGCGGTGGATCAGGCCGAATCCGAAACCGAAATCGCCATGCGCGTCAACGGCGAAGCGCCGGGCGTCCTGGCGCAGGCGGCTGTGGACCTGGGCGCCGGATTGGTTCATTATTCCACGGATTACGTCTTCGACGGCGAAAAGGGGGCACCGTACACCGAAGAAGACGAACCCTGCCCGATCAGTGTCTACGGCCAGAGTAAACTGGCGGGGGACCGGGCAGTTCAAGAATCCAGCTGCGCCCATCTCATCCTGCGTACGAGTTGGGTGTACGGAGCGCGAGGCACGAATTTCTTTCTCACGTTTTTACGCCTGGCGCGGGAGCGCGAAGTCCTGCAGATCGTGGAGGATCAAATCGGATGCCCGACCTGGTGCGCGGCGATCGCCGAAGCAACGTATGCGTGCCTGGATATGATTGGCGAGGGATCGGATGGCGACCTGACCGGCGGGCTACATGCTCGGAGCGGGATTTATAATTATGTATCAACAGGAGAGGTTTCCTGGTATGGCTTCGCGCAGGCGATCCTGGCTTCCGATCCGCGAAGCGAAGAACACGTCATGCGCCAGATCGATCCCATCCCCACTTCGGAATATCCCACTCCCGCCCAACGACCACCATATTCCGTGCTTTCGCTTGAAAAAATCCAATCGGCGTTTGGTGTAAAAACAACTTCATGGGAAACGCAGCTTGCAAATCTGTGGAATTCCATCGGTTCCCGGCGTCTGATAAACACCTGATTCTTCGAAATCATGCTTGACACGATGGGTTGTGCTGCGCAATAATGATTTTGTATAAAGGCATGCGCGCAGGGGGATACCAGGTACCCTATAATGAAGATCGTTATATAAAGCACGGGTGGTATCGGGCAGCGAATGCGTCGGGACGCCTGTGCTTTTCATTTCACCTCAATAAGGTTATCTGTGTTGGTCTGAGTGGAATCTCTTTCTGAGAATTGAAAACTTACATTTCTCGTGTTGGTGATCTTTGTGCTGTACACGAAGTCTGCTTTACATCGATCACGACAACAGGAATTTGGATTCTCCAAATTGATTCTTGGTTTGGTAACACGAGAGATTATTTTAATGAGGAGATGGATTGCACTTGCACTAGAGCGAAGCGTCAATGAACACACGAGGAGGACAAGAATGAAGATCAAAGAGCGAAGTATTTTGTTTCGGCGAAATCGCGATCTATCCGGGAAGGCCTTCCGCATATTTTTATGCCTGAATTTATTTCTCAGCATGTTTTCCCTGGTGATCCCTTCCTTTGAAGCGGAAGCGGCGACGATCACCGTCAACACCACCGAGGATGAGATAAACAGCGACGGCGACTGCTCGCTGCGCGAAGCCAT
>Ga0307430_1000133_pt1 | contig 73125 bp, 86 predicted proteins | sample SalMarWE160130MG_FD_202159 | JGI IMG/M metagenome (GOLD analysis project Ga0307430, IMG submission 202159) | Salt marsh sediment microbial communities from the Plum Island Ecosystem LTER, Massachusetts, United States - WE1603-130 | ecosystem: Environmental > Aquatic > Marine > Intertidal zone >... | reverse complement strand
AGAGGATACGGCAAAGTTCAAGAGTCCGAGAAGCTTTTTGTACGATTTCTCTGTTGCCTTTGATATAATATTTAAAGCTCTTTTTCATTTTTTGCTCTGATTCTCAATATATTTTTGAATAGTCTTAGACGTTTAGCTATTTTATTAACAAGCACTTTCTTTCTTCTTTTAGGACACCAAACAAGATGGTAGTTAATCAAAAATACCTGATTAGGAGAATGTTTATATTCCATAGTGTTTATAGTATAGCAAAAAACAACAAAAGGTCAAGGCAATTCCTCCCCACGAATAAATTTGGGGGTTTTCTTGCCTGGGATTTTATAATAAATTTCGTCAAGAATCTCCCCATTATTTTTAATTTTCAGCAATTAATCTTGCCTTCTTTAGGTCCTCTTCACTGTTGACGTTAAAAAAGGTAGTGTGATTGGGATCGTATCTTTTAATGTCGTTCTTTCTGAGATACCTCACCTTCACCTCGCCAAAGAAGGACTGAATCCTTAACTCATTTCTATCCAGTTGCCTCTTAATCGGGATCAAACAATGCTTGGAATAAATAGCATGTAAAGGTTCCACGAATCCATTAAGCCTGGGAACAACTATATCGTGTCCCTCTGTTAGCTTGATCATATAGGAGATCAAACCGGCATTAAGAAAAGGTAGGTCACAACCCACTACAAAATTATACTTATCCTTTGAGGCAATGAGACCAGAGTAGATACCACCCAGGGGACCTTTGCCAGGAATAAGATCACAAACTAAGTTCGCCCTTAGATGCTCGTGACTTTCTGGGGTATTAGTCACCACAATAATTCTAGAGAAAAGAGTCGATAGTACCTCGATCTCTCTCTCAATTATGGACTTTTGCCCGATCTGGAGGAAGGCTTTATTACAAAGCATTCTCCTATTATCTCCCCCAGAAAGGATTATGGCTACCATCTCTTAAACTGCTTCCCTTTCAAGAAAGGAAATACGGGCCTCGGGAAACGAAGCCCTCCTTCTCAGCCACAATATCCAGCGGCAGAGTAGCTAAAACTTCAACCAATAGGTGGTAGTATAATAATAAGTATGTACTTTCTAGAGATCCTGACTAATAAAGGAAAATGGTTTATCCTCTCTTGAAACTTTAAAAGAAGCTTCTCTTTAAGAGCAAGAAAAGAAGAAAAAGATGTAATGGATACTGTAACACAACAAAGGCTAGAAAGTCAAGAGGAAAAGGCCTGGAGCTCCCCCAAAATTTCATATGATTTTTCCTAAGGTGCTGAATTAAAGAGGGATTGAGAAGATGGTAAAGTGGAAAGGGACTTTTCCGCGTGACACAGCTTAAGATTTTGGATAGAATTTCGGGAAACTCCTGAACTTACCCCCTTGACATTCTATAAAATATGGTTATACTATATACAGGTAATGGGTAAAAACGTATAACATATTCCTTAGGAGGTTAAAATGGGTGATGTATATGAATACGGTATGTGGAGTTAAGGTTAAAAAGAGCACGCAGTAGCGGTGTAAGTTAAACGGCAAAACCTTCTATTTTCACGGTGCTGCCTGCAGACAGACATTCAAAGATGATCCCCCGAAGTTCATGGGAAGACAGAAAAAGAAGGGGCTGATCGCACGACTTGCCGAGGCAAGTGATGGACAACCCAAAACGTGCCATTAAACAAGAAGGCAAGTTCCATTTAATGGCTGGAAAGATCCGGTGTGTCCATTTATAAAAATTAGGAAGGCTACGAATTTAAAAGGAGGTGTAACCCTATGATAAACCAGGAAACAAAAAAGGATGTTCTACCTCGATTGAGAAAAATTGAGGGACAGATCAGGGGAATCCAGAGGATGGTGGAAAAAGAAAGGTACTGCATTGACATCATCAATCAGGTTACCGCAGCTCAGAGGGCCCTGGATCAGGTAAGCCTCGAGGTCATGAAGCGCCATATTGAAAGCTGTGTAACTGATGCCATCAAATCCGATGGAGGTGGTACCATCATTGGAGAGCTAATGGAGACGATCTATAAATTTATTAGATGATGAGTTTGATCAGGAGGCTTTAGAATGGCCAGTACGAAAGTTGATTTACCAATCAAGGGTATGACCTGTACTTCTTGTGCCCAGACCATTGAGAAAAATCTAAAGAAAAAGAAAGGTGTTCACGCGGCCAATGTCAACTTTACCCTGGAGAAAGCTTATGTCGACTTTGATCCCGGGATAATCAGTAAAAAGAATTTGATTGCGGCAGTAAGAGAAGTGGGTTACGATGTGGTCGCCAAAACCGAGAAGCTCACGCTAAAGATCGGGGGAATGAGCTGTGCTTCCTGCGCTCAGACTATCGAAAAAGCCTTAAAAAAAACCGAGGGAGTACAGGAAGCTCATGTTAATTTTGCTACGGAGAAAGTAGCTCTCTCTTATGATCCCGGCCGGGTTACCCCAGAAAAGATAAGAGAGGTGATAGAGCAAACCGGTTATCAAGTAATGGGTCGGGAAGAGATAAAAGAGGAAGGGGTAGACGAGGAGGAGAGAAAGATAGTTGAGGCCAGAAGACGAATGCTGTGGACCTGGGGTTTTACTGTCCCCATCATTGCCTGGATGATCCCGGAGATGATCATGGGTAAAGCCTGGCCCTCCAGGTTAATTTTTGATCTGGGAATGATCATTTTAGCCACACCGGTTATGTTCTGGCTAGGTTGGGCAACCCTGCGTTCTGCGGCGATTTCTATCTCCCACAAAAGCGCTAACATGGATGTTCTTATCGCCATGGGCACGACAGCATCCTATGCCACCGGTTTTGCTACCCTTTCTTTTCCTATAGCCAACTATGCCGGGGTAGCGGCCATGATTTTTGCCTTTCACTTAATGGGAAGATATATAGAAACCATGGCTAAGGGACGAGCATCGCAAGCTATTAAGAAGCTCCTGCAATTAGGGGCCAAGACTGCTCGCATTCTCCTGGATGGCAAGGAAAAAGAGATTCCTATTGATGAGGTCAAGGTGGGCGATGTAATGATAGTACGTCCGGGGGAGAAGATCCCCACCGATGGAGAGATAATAGAAGGTGAGAGTTCTATTGATGAATCTATGGCTACCGGGGAGTCCATGCCCATAAGAAAGAGAAAGGGCGATGAAGCTATTGGGGCCACGGTAAACCAACAGGGCCTCTTAAAGGTGAAGGCAACCAAAATAGGAAAGGATACCTTCTTATCTCAGGTAATTAAGATGGTTGAGGAGTGCCAGGGATCCAAGGTCCCTATCCAGGAGTTTGCTGATAGAGTAACGAGCTGGTTTGTTCCTACCATATTGATAGTAGCAGCTCTCACCTTTGTTTTCTGGCTTATCTTTCCTGATGCTTTAAAAGTAGTGAGCCTCTGGACCGGATCTTTTCTTCCCTGGGTTAATCCCACCTTGGGAGTATTTACCCTGGCTATCTTTGCCACCGTAGCGGTATTAGTTATTGCCTGTCCTTGTGCCCTGGGACTGGCTACCCCTACCGCTCTTATGGTGGGAAGCGGAATGGGAGCTGAGAATGGTATCCTTATCCGCGAAGGTAGAGCTATTCAGACCCTTAAAAATGTTCACACGGTCATCTTCGATAAGACCGGAACCATTACCAGGGGAAAGCCGGGGGTGACCGATGTCATACCTGCCAAGGGATTTAAGGCTGAGGAGGTTCTCCGCCTGGCAGCCAGCGTAGAGATGGGGTCTGAGCATCCACTGGGACAGGCTGTGGTAAAAGAAGCGGAAGAAAAGGGAATAAATTTGATTGAGCCTAAAGGATTTGAGGCAGTAGCCGGCAGGGGAGTAAAGGCTAAGCTTAATGGGAAAGAGGTTTTAGTGGGCAGCAGGAAGTTGGTGGTGCGGACCGGAACCACTGGCTTTATGGAGGCCGAATTAAAGCGATTGGAAGAAGAAGCTAAAACAGCCATGTTGGTGACCACTGATGGGAAAATAGCTGGAATAATAGCGGCAGCTGATACCTTGAAGGAGGACTCGGTCGAGGCTATAGGAGAGCTGGAGAAAATGGGTATAGAGACCGCTATGATCACCGGCGACAACCAATGTACGGCTGAGGCTATAGCTAAGAAAGTAGGTATTCCCCGGGTCCTAGCCGAGGTTCTACCCGAGGGCAAGGTAGATGAGATAAAGAGACTCCAGGCTGAGGTAGGAACAGTGGCTATGGTGGGAGATGGGATTAACGATGCTCCCGCCTTAACTCAGGCTAATGTGGGTATAGCTATTGGTACCGGCACCGATATTGCCATCGAGGCTTCTGATGTGACCCTGGTAAGTGGCAAACTATCCGGTGTAGTCAGCGCTATAAAACTTTCTCGGGCTACCTTTAGAAAGATTAAGCAGAACCTTTACTGGGCCTTTGGCTACAATACGGCGGCTATTCCTATAGCTATGCTGGGGCTGCTTCACCCGGTAATAGCTGAGGCTGCCATGGCTTTTAGCTCAGTATCCGTGGTCACCAATGCTAACCGACTGAAGAAGGTGAATATTCGTCCGGATTACCTAAAGGGAGACGAGGAAAAATGAGAAAAGAGTATGGGGAAACCATAGTGCTGATGAAAAAAAGATTAAATGTAGCTTTGCTCCCGTTGCCACAGGCCTTTTTGGGTATGGTGCAAGCTGTATGAAATTTCCCGGGCCACCGAGATCCCTGAAGAATTTTTAAGAAAGATATTCCAAACCTTAGTCAAATCTGGTATAATTAATTCCTTCAAGGGTAGAGGGGGAGGAGTTAGTCTTGCTCGTTCCCCGAAAAATATTACCGTAGCCGAGGTAATTAAACCTTTAGAAGGAGAAATGGGGCTGGTCAGGTGCCTTCGAGAAAAAGAGGATTGCCCTCGCTTTAGTGAATGCATGGCCTCGAATTTCTGGCGAAAAACCCAGCAGAATTTTTTTGAAATTTTAAACAGCACTACCATTAATGATCTGATTGAGGGAGGAAAACAAAATGCAAGAAAAGGTTGAGAAAGCCCTAGCCAAGGTAAGGCCATCCTTACAAGCCGACGGGGGGCGATGTGGAACTGATTGGAGTTAGCGATGAGGGAGAGTAGTCAAGGTTAGACTTACCGGAGACCGTGTAGGTTGCCCTATGGCGACGATGACTCTAAAGGCGGGGATCGAAAGAGTTCTTAAAAAGGAAGTTCCAGAAGTAAAAAGGGTAGAAGCGATCTAAAAAGGGATGAAAAAGTCTTCCTTAAGAAAAGAAGTTAGTAGGGAAGCTATTTTTTACCCTTTAATGAGACTATTTTCATCTTATTTACGGGTGAATCAATTTACCCAAATGAGAGTGTCACAATAACCCATTTAAAAAATGGATTTGAAGAGGGAAAGTGGTTAAAAAGGTAGAGGTAGTTTAATTTTATATGGAACATTGGCTGTTTTTGGGAGTCTAATAAAATGGACAGTAAAGCTGCACCAAATAAAATAGGAGATTAAAAAGACGATCCTTAAGTAAATCACAAGGATAAACAAGTTTGAAACCATATCAAAGTAAAAAGTTGAAGAGAGGTACAGGGGAAAAATCTGTACTCAAAGGAGGTATCCAGATGTTTATGGGAAAAAGAAGAATAGCCTTGGTTTTGGTAAGTATTATGGTGGGCTCGATCTTGATTTCCTCAGTGATTGTGGCCGCCCCGGTAGCTTCAGCGGGTACCCGGAGGGATGACAAATGGCCGCACCACCGCGATTACCGGTACCGTAGGCCCACACCAAAGAAGACCATAAGAATAAGATTCACCGACAAAGATATCGACAGATTAATAGTCATCGGGGGAATTTATTTTTTGTCCAAAGCGATTTCGGAGGCAGGCCGGCGCCCCCGAGAGGTGGTCTATGTTTCTCCACCACCTCCCCGCTATGTCTATGTTCCTTCGCCACAACCTACTTACACTCCTTCCGTTTCCACCACCGTTGTCACGGTGAGAAATGCCACCGATTGGTACATTTTAGTAAATATCAACGGAATGGAGTTGAATCTTTACCCCGGATATGAACAGGCTGTCTCCTGGACGTATACCGGAAGAGGACACTATATTGAAGCGAGAGCCTATCTTGGCCCCTATCACCAGGAATCGGTGGGAACTTATCAAGGAAATTTAGTCGGCTATCAGATTCCCTGGAGGCTAAATTTCGACTATGGTTCATTTGCTCGGTAAATTAAGTTGAAGGGGGGCTCACTGCTATAATCGCGCTGGTTATTCAAAAGAACAGAGATTGACAAATTAAGAAATTACGGTAACGTCTAACTTGGTATTGAGGGCTATGAAATTTGGTTTTTACGTAGACGAAGACCCGAGATTAGAATCGACGGAGGGAACTTGCCCTCAGTGCAGGGAAATAATTCCCTGTATCCAATAGTAGAATGGAAAATGTGTCCTTCGTTATTGCCTTCGGGGCAGGAATCCTTTCCTTTCTTTCCCCTTGTATTCTTCCTCTCCTTCCTTCTTATCTTTCCTTTATTACCGGAATCTCTCTGGATGAGCTAATCAGGGAGGAAAGAAAGCCCAAAGTAAGAAAAATCACCATAATTCACTCTTTAATGTTCATTCTGGGTTTTTCCCTTATTTTCATTCTTCTGGGAGCCTCAGCTTCTCTAGCCGGAAGGGTCCTCATTAAATATCAGGGATGGATAGCCAAAATAGGAGGAGCCTTTATTATTCTCCTGGGTATTCAATTTACCGGGCTGATTAATCTAAATTTTCTTCAAAAGGAGAGGAAGTTTCATCTTAAGGAAAAGCCGATGGGCTATCTTGGCTCTTCCTTAGTGGGAGTAGCCTTTGCTGCTGGTTGGACCCCCTGCATCGGCCCTATTCTTGCCTCTATCCTCTTTTATGCCTCTACCACTAATTCTATGTGGTCGGGCATAGCTCTTTTGGGAGTTTACTCAGCCGGCTTTGCCCTACCCTTTTTCTTATGTTCCTGGGGATTGGAGGCTTTCTTAGAGCGTTATCAGAAACTAAAGAGACACCTTCGATTAATTTCCACCATAAGCGGTATCTTTCTCATAGGGGTAGGAATTCTCCTAATGAGTAATTATTTCCTGATTTTAACGGCCATCTTTAATCGGTGGTTCCCCTTTTTGAGTAGATTCAGTTTTTAAAGGATCAAGCTATTCGAGGGGGGAAATATCCCCCCTCGACGGCTCGAGCAAGTCGAGCCTGCTCCCCTCTTTTTTCTGATATCTGGGCTGCCGAGGTTTACTTGATAACAACTCAGAGAAATTATTGAAAATCCTATACGGCAGGCTGGGTTGGGCGATCTGAAACTCAATGGAGAGAGAAGGCGATGAAGCCAAGAAAATGGATCATAGTAGGGGCTATTTTACTAGTAGCTGTTTCCCTTATTTCTCTCTATCTTTACACATTGTCTGTGAAAATGAAGAAAGTGGAGGAAGAGAGATACAAGGATTTCTTTTCATCTCTGGGTATTCAAAAGATTAACCCTCCGGTAAAAGCAAAGGATTTTACGCTGGAGGATCTGAAAGGATCTGCCGTGAGCCTAAGGGATTTTGAGGGAAAGGTCATTTTCCTCAACTTCTGGGCTACCTGGTGTCCTCCTTGTCGTATAGAAATGCCCGATATGGAGAAACTCTGGCAGAAATTTAAGGACGAAGATTTTGTTATTCTGGCGGTGGATCTTAGAGAGAGAAAAGATAAGGTAAGCTCCTTTGTGAAAGAGAACGGCTATACTTTCCCCGTACTTTTAGATTCTGGGGGTGAAGTAGCAAACACTTATGGAATCACGGCTATCCCCACCACTTATCTCCTTGATCCGAGGGGAAGAATAGTAGGCAAGGCCTTGGGAGCAAGACATTGGGTCAGTGACGATGCTTTTAAATTAATAGAGCATCTTCTGCCAAAACCAAGGTAAAGAGAGGAAAAAAGATGACCTTCGACCTCCTAATCCACTCTAATTTTGCTTCTCCAGCAAAAATGACCTACTTTATCCTCACCTCCATACCTATCCCTACTTCAAAAGCTTAGAGGTTAATAGTATTTTTTTGTTAGACACCTTGGTATTTTACTCCACAGCTTCTCTTAAACCTCTTCCTGCTTTAAATTTCGGGACCTTCTTTGCCGGGATCTGTAATTCTTTTCCCGTCTGAGGGTTCCTTCCCCTCCTTGCCTTTCTCTGCATGACCTGAAAACTACCGAAGCCGACTAGAGTAACTCTTTCTTCTCTAGCCAGGGAGTCGGTTATAGCTGAGATGATTGCATCAACCGCCTCCCTAGATACCCTCTTTGTTAATCCTGTCTGGTCGGCTACTTCCTCTACTAGTTCTGCCTTGTTCATTGCGTTCCTCCTTTGTGAATTTCGGGTTGGTTATATTTTACCAAAAAAGTGGGAAATGTCAAAAAAGCCTTTTTGAGAGCCTGTATCTTCCTTACCCAGCGGAAAGGTCTTTCTTCATTCTCTCGAAATCTTCCTTGGTAATCTCTCCCCGGGCGTAACGGCGTTTGAGGATCTGCAAAGGTGATTCAGCCATGACTGAAGGACCCGGCTCGCCAGTAATCTTTTCCAGTTGAAACTCCCAGTGTTCATGGGTTTCAAAATGAAGGTTCGGATCGCGGAAGAGCACATAACACCACCAGATACCCCAGACAATATTGACCCCAGGAATAATCATCAAAACAATGTACAAGGCCATATTTCGGGGAATCAGCGGATGTAGAATCTCAGGATCAAAGGAAATCCCTTTTCCCTTTAGTTTCCCCGATACCCGGCGAAAGAACTCCAGCTCTCCTCGCTCGTGAATAGCATAATCGAGAGTAAGCCAGTACCAGCAGACCAGAGTCAGGATGAATCCCACCAGGCCGAAGACATAACTGAAAACGACCCAGAGAACGAAAAAACCAGTGCTACGAAGTTGTTCCCGGAGACTCAGTTGCATGTCGGAGCTGGTCCAGTCAGCTAGATCAATCTGGTGTTTTTCTCTCAGCCAGCGGGAAAGACTCATTTTGAGCCGCTTGGCTCGCTCGATGTGGTCATTTCTTCTCGAGTATAGTTGCCACTGGTACCACCAGTTGACGATGGACAGAGCAATTCCAATTGCCACCATAGCTATGATCCATCCAGCCAGGTAAGGTGGGAACCAGGGATCGAAGTAGGAAGGGGGACGAAAGTAAGGATGGAGACCAAACGGATACTGAGCCCTCGAGGGCATCCGATTGGCCCAGTAGATTCCCATTGAGGCAGCTATGGCAATCATTAAACCCACCAAGATCAAAATAATTACCAGGTAAATCCCGAAAGAGAGTCGGCGATCGGTCTCTTTCCTCCTTCTTAGCTCAGGAATGCCATTAGCCATGATAATCCTCCTTTTCTGTATCCTGTAATGCTGGTGAGGCCCTTGGCTTAAGGGTTTTCTTGAAAGACCTATAGGCTAAAAGGCCTTTTTTCAAATTCTTCCTAAGAGTTGATTTTTTTACGATTTTAAAGCTGGTTTTCGAACTTAGATCCTCTCTATTCTTCAGAAAGATCCTGCTTCATTCTTTCAAATTCCTCTCTGGTGATCTCTCCCCGGGCGTAACGTCTCTTAAGAGCCTCCACTGCTTCCTTTTGACGGCGATGCTGCTGAGACCACGAGAGAAAATCCCACCGTTGACCCCACTTGGTTCGGTGGGTGACAATGCTGACTCCAATTGCGACCAGGACTAATGCCCAAAAAATTCCCCAGAGATTTCCGGCTATGGGAATTCCCAAAGTCTTTAATAGAAGAAGAATCCCCACAATGACCAGTACTATCCCAAACCACATCGGGTAACCTCCTTAATTGAGATGGCTGATTTTCAAACAAACGCTTCAATCCACATGCTGATCATGGCAATTTTTCCCATTTCTTTTTGTCTCTTTGACGACCATAAGTTCTCTTGCTGGTAAACACTTGTTCTCTTCTACCTCTATGTCTGATTTTTCTCATTATCTTGAGTAGATCAATTCTTATTTTCAAATGATAGCTCCCCAGGCATCCTCTTATCCAAAATTTGCCAAGAATCTGGTTTTTTTCATTTCTCTCCAGGCAAGGGTTTAATTGAGGAAATGAGTATTCGGGCTTTTTCTTCTTCTGCTTCCTCGACCAGAATTTTGATTCCTCCAAAAGGAATGGAAGTACCATAGATCAAAGCCATGTTCTCATCAGCCAGGATACATTTTATTCCGTTATCCCCGAGCAGGGATTTAATCAACTGCGCCTTCAGAAGATCGACTGTCGAATAAATCTCAACCAATGTCTTGCTCCTCCCCCTCGATTTGAACTATGCGGGGGCGATAACCTTCACCCCTCTGAGCCTTTTTATCGTACCAGCGAACCCCAAGAAAACCAAGAAGAAAGAAAAGGATGCCCAACCCAGCCTGCCACAAAGACCGTAGACCCAGCCACCCGGAGAGTAGCTGTCCCGAGAAAATCCCGAATAACAGACCAAGCAAGGGTACCATAAATACAATAAAGGATATTTTAAGGATCTTGCCGGGCAGGGTCTCAATTCTAACTTTATCCCCTACCCTGGCTCCCTTCAAGTTATCCACTTCCATCAACATAAAATCTTTTCCCCACCCCATGCAAATCCCACATTTCTCACATAATGATTTTCGCTTGAGTCTGACCTTTGCCTTTCCAGGAGAAACAGCAGTAACTGATCCCCACTCTCCTTCCCTTTCTTTCTGCAATCTAAGCCCCTACAATAAACTTTTATCCTTGCATAAATATACTTCATTCATGTAGCTTGTCAACGTCTTGGATAGCTAAAGCACTGCCCAAAATTGTTTATAGATAATAACTCACACAAAAGTTGACAGCAGAGTCTATTTTAGGTATAATATATCATGGTAACATGATGTGGTGATACAAATGCAGAAAATTCTGGAGATTTTAAAAATCTTATCCGATGAGGTCAGGCTAAAGATAGTCTCTCTTTTATTAGCAGAGAATGAGCTTTGCGTATGCGAGCTTATGGAAGCTCTGAGAATGAGCCAGTCCCGTATCTCCAATCACCTAAGAATTTTGAGAAATACAGGAATAATAGAGGCAAAAAGGGAAGGAAAATGGATATTTTACTCTCTGGCCAGGGGTACAATGGATAAGGTATTGTGGGAAATTGTTCAAGCCATTGTGAACAAAATAGATGAAGAAGAGTATCTCACCAGAGAAAAAATCCTTATAGAGCAGCTTATCTCCAGAAGAGGAGAACCCGGACATTGTCCTCTTCCCCAGTAAAGGTAAGAACGAGTGAAAAAAATGGCTTCTGAAAGAAAAGCTCAGGAGAAAAAACTTAGTATATTTGAGAAATACCTAACCGGATGGGTAGCTCTGTGTATCATTGTGGGAATTTTTATAGGAAGGGCATTTCCTTCATTTTCCATTTGGCTGGATAAGATGAGTATTGCCCAGGTTCCCATAATGCTTATGCTGGTGAAGATATGTCTTGCTACCAGGAATTGGTTTGGAAAAACACCTGAACTTGTCCCATTAGGAAAAAGGGAAATTTAAAAATTGAAGATTTTAGGTAGAATTTTGGGAAAGCCCTGCTTGAGTAGAAATTTATCTCGCAGGGGCTATCAAGGCGGGTTTTCGAGATAACGAATTGAAAATCACAGATTCTGAAGACAACAGTCTCTCCTGGAGCGCACCAGCTAACAATCTATCTCAATATTCCCCTTATTTCCTTTATGGTCTTATTTAAAATGTCAATTACGGCCTGGGAGCTAATAGTAGCCCCGGTTATGGCCTGGATTTGATTAGGCTTTTCGGGGGACTTACCCTTAATAAGTTCAATGAGGGGCCTGATTACGAGACCCCTGAATTTATCTCGGAAGAGCCTTTCAGTGATCTTTGCTCCCAGGCCTGGGGTTTCCACCGATTCCAGAATCTCTATTCCTTTAGTTTTTTGGAGCTCAGGATCCACACCAATCATCACCTCAATGGTACCCTGATACCCCGGTCCATTTCCCGTAAAGGCATATCCAATGAGCCTTCCTGAAGAATCGAATCCTTTATAAATTGTTTTACCTTCTTTCACTATAGTCTCGTGAGTCTCTGCCCCAGGTAGTACCTCGAAGATAGCTACCCTGAGAGCCCTTTCCCTATTCACCTCTATTCGGGGTTGGGCATACCGGTATATTCCGACCAGAGCCCCTCCAGACACAACGCCCACTACAGACAAAACCAGAACCATCTGAACCGATTTTCTCAAAGCTCCTTGCTCCCGAAAACCTTTGGCTTGATATATCTATCTAATAAAGGGGTAAAGGCATTCATAAGGAGAATGGAAAACATTACTCCTTCCGGATATCCTCCCCAATTACGAATGACTACCACCACAACCCCCGCTCCCAGGCCAAAGATCCATCTACCAAGCTTGGTAACCGGTGTGGTAACCGGATCGGTGGCCATGAAGAAGGCCCCCAGCATCAGCCCTCCCGCCAAAAGACTAAACAGGGGAGTTCCATACTGATGGGGGCTAATTAAATAGAATATTCCGCTTAATAGGGCTACAGTACCTAGATAGGAAAGGGGAGTCCTCCAATCAATATATCTTCTAATGAGTAAATAGGCTCCTCCTATAAGAAGAGCCAGAGCTGAGGTTTCTCCTAATGAACCTCCCACATGGCCATAGAAAAGTTTAATAAGAGAAGTTGATTGGGATTCAAACCTCATGAGTCCCAGTGGGGTAGCTGTAGTTATGGCTGCCAGGCTAAAAGGCTTTACCCAGGTGGTCATGAGGACGGGGAAGGTAGCGGCCAGAAAGGCTCTTCCAATGAGGGCCGGATTGAATATATTGTACCCCAGTCCCCCGAATATCTGTTTACCCACAATAATAGCAAAGACTGCTCCTAAGGCAGCGCTCCATAAAGGTAAAGTAGGAGGAAGAACCAAAGCTAAAAGAAGCCCACTAAGGAGAGCGCTCGGTTCTTTGGGAAAACTCTTGCCTCTGAACCACAGGAAAATATATTCTGCAGCCAGGCTAGCCAAACTACAAACGCCAATTAACTTTACTGCCTGGAGGCCAAAAAAGAAAATACTAGCCGCCACAGCTGGACTAAGGGCGATTATCACTCCCCACATCAGTCTGGCTACGGTAAGCCTGTCCCGGATGTGTGGAGAAGAAGAAAGAATGAGGATTCTTTGAGTGGCTTTATCTTTTTCCATAGCTGATTAATTCAGGTCAATTTTCTTAGAAAATAAGATAGAGTTTCCAGTTGCATACTCAAGTCTACGTTCTTTAGTCTTATCTCTTTAGGAACGGATATTCTCACCGGAGCAAAGTTTAAGATTCCTTTTACTCCACCTTTTGCCAATTTATCAGCTACTTCCTGGGCAGACGTGGCCGGAGTAGTAATGACACCTATCTTTATTTGCCTCTCTGATAGAACCTTTGGAATTTTGTCTACATGCTGAACCTTTATTCCCCGCCATACCTTCTCAATTTTTGATTCATCCCTATCAAAGGCAGCTCTTATCTCAAATTCCTCTCTTTTAAAGCCGGGATAGGTGAGAAGTGCTGCTCCTAGATTTCCTATTCCCACTATGGCTATTCCCCAGGTTGAATCGAGTCCCAGAATATGGCGAATTTCCTGCTTGAGTTTTGCTATTCTGTAGCCCTGACCAGGAACACCGAACTCCCCGAAATAGGCAAGATCCTTTCTTACCTGTCCATCGGAGGTTCCCACCAGGTCAGCCAATTCCTGGGAAGAAAGAATCTTATCCCCCTCTAGGTCCTTGATGGCTCTAAGATAAATGGAGAGCCGTTCTACGGTCACCTCTGGCACTTTAAATCTGGGCATTCTTTTCCCTCAAAATTTTCCTTCAGCAGATCCGGGGAAGTTGGTCCCCAGAAAGCATATCCAGTACCCTGGTAGTACCGATACAGGTTCTTAGATACACTTTTCCTCTGGGTTCCAGGATCACCCTACCAATGATCTCACTCTGCTTTCCCAAAGGATGAGATCGTAATATTTTGATGATCTTTTTAGCTTGTTCATCCTCTACAATAAATATAACCTTCCCTTCGTTAGCCAAATAGAGAGGATCAAAACCAAGCATCTCGGAGATAGCTATAGTTTCTTGCTTAATGGGAATTCTTTCCTCCCATAGTTCAATGCCAAACTCTTGCTCCATAGCCATCTCATTTAATATGGTCGCTACCCCACCGCGAGTTGGATCACGCATTAGCTTTACCCCGGAGGATTGACTCAAAACCTTCCCAATTAAATCATTTAAGGGAGCACAATCGCTCTTCACCTGGGTACGAAAATCAAATTCTTCCCGCCCGGAGAGAGTGGCAATGGAATGATCTCCTATGCTCCCATTGATGATGATCTTATCTCCTGCTTTAATTCTGGGCGAGGAGCTTTCACTCTTAGCAGAGAGGAGTCCGATCCCGCTGGTATTGATAAACAATCCATCAGCACTCCCATGCTCGACCACTTTGGTATCCCCGGTAATGATTTCAACCCCAGCATCATCCGCTGTTTGCCCCATAGAAGAGATAACCCTTTTTAGAATAGAGAGACTGAGTCCCTCCTCGATAATAAAACTACAGGAAAGAAAAATCGGCTTTGCCCCCATGACGGCTATATCATTTATGGTTCCGCTTACGGCTAATTTTCCAATGTCTCCCCCCGGGAAAAAGAGGGGTCTGATGACATAGGAATCAGTAGTGAATGCCCACCTGGATCCCTGGCGATTGAATACGGCGGAGTCGGTCAATTCTCTTAAGAATTTATTATCGAATGCGGGCAGGAAAACCTCTCTTATAAGATCATGTGATAATTTACCTCCACTTCCATGGGCTAAGAGAATTTTTTCTTCCATTCGTCCTTCTTGATATTCTTATAGAAAGATTATAGTCTTTGAGGTTCTTTGTCAAGCTTTTACGCAACAATGAGTTGACTAATTTATTTGTTCCCATATCATTAATAATGCTAAATTTTTTCCAAATGGGCCAGGTATAGCTATAATCCGCAGGCAGAATAAGATTTTTCTTTAAGTATAAGTGGATGATGAGGCTGGGATTAAGATATAGTCTTTAACCTGGGGAAGGAAAATAATAAAGTGGGTGCTACCTCAAATGAAAAAAAAGTTGCTTTGATTACAGGTGGGTCTCGCGGCATTGGAGCTGCCTTATGTATAGCCTTTGCAAAAGCCGGTTATCGCGTTGCCCTGAACTATATATCTAATCGCGTCAAAGCAAAAGAAGTGGAAACTCAAGTTAAAGAGAAGACTGATTGTCTTGTTATTCAAGCTGATGTAAGTCGCTCTGATCAAGTTGAAGCGATGATCTCTCGTATCAAACAACGATTTGGCCGACTTGATGTGTTGGTAAATAATGCAGGTGTTATGGCAAACGCTGTATTCAGCTTAATTCCGGAAGAAGAATGGGATCGTGTTATTGCAGTACACCTTAAAGGAACGTATCTGTGTAGTAAATTCGCCAGCACCTTAATGATTGAACAGCGCTCTGGTGTTATTATCAGTATGGCGTCTATATCTGCTTTTAAACCTTTAGTGGGACAAAGTAACTATGCTGCTGCTAAAGCAGGTATTGTAACTCTTACCAAATCTATGGCCAAAGAACTTGGTCGTTGGAATATTCGGGCGAATTGCATTGCTCCAGGTTACATCCAATCAGACCTTATGGACACATTTGCAGAAAACGAAGAAGATAAACGGATGTTTAAGCAGATCCCATTGCGTCGGGTGGGGATACCTGGAGATGTAGCTGATTTGGCGCTTTTTCTTGCCTCAGATCAATCCAAATATATTACTGGCGAAACTATTCGTATTGACGGCGGCTTAAGTATCTAAGAAAGGATCGTTAAATAGAATGCACTCCCAGGAACTAGTGAGACTGGACCAGCAAAGTATTCGCACTATCCTTCCTCACCAACCTCCTTTTGTATACATTGACGAGGTATTTGATCTCATTCCCGGCCAATCAGCAAAAGCGGGCAAGTATATTGACCCGAAGGACCCCATATTTTCCTGCCATTTTCCAGGTCGGCCAATTTATCCGGGAATTTTCCTTATAGAAGCAGCGGGACAGTTAGCATTTGTTACCATCTGCTACCAACCAAATTCTAAAGGGACAACCCCTGGTAAAGTAGGATATCTGGGCAGTGTAAAAAACTTTACTTTTAGGAATGTAGTAACTCCAGGGATGACCCTGATCATTGCCGTGGAAGTACTCATACGGTTCGGCAATGCTACTAAGGTATCTGTTCGTATTTTGTCTGGAGATAAGATTATGGCCGATGGAGAATTATACTTTACCATAGCTGAAGGAGAAGGGAAGGCTCGTTTATGAAAAAAAGGCAGGTTTGTGTTAGTGGAATGGGACTAATTACTCCCCTGGGAACGGGATGTGGCAATTTTTGGAAAAATCTATTGGAAGGCAGAACTGGCATCCGGACTACAAATATCTTTAAATTTCCGGTAGATCCGGATGAAACACCCCTGCGGATGGCTGCCCCTTTAGACTTTCAGGCAGCGTCTGGTGAAGATGATACTCTCCCCCTAGATTTGTATTGGGGGGATCACCTTCTATACCATGCGACTCAAGAGGCTATTGACGATGCTGGGTTAAGCTCTCTTCCTACCAATACCGCCGTCATTATAGGAGGGGGAGCTTCCAGCACTTTGAATATAGAAGAATTTGAAGCTCAACTGGCCCTTGATATCGCTCAAAATCGTCCCTTAACAAGACTTCCTCAGGGGGTCCTTAGTTCTGAAAAAATCCTTGCCAATAGATTTGGTTTGTGTGGTCCCAAGCTAATGGTTGCCACAGCTTGTTCTTCAAGTTCTCTTGCATTAGGCTATGCTTATGATCTAGTAGCTATGGGAGAGTGCGATTCAGCTATTGCGGGTTGTGCAGATACTTTGTGTCAACTAACCCATTCCGGATTTTATGGGTTAAAATCTATCGATCCTTATAGATGCAAACCCTTTGACCAAAACCGAAGGGGTATAAGCATAGGTGAGGCGGCCATCGCACTTATCTTGGAACCGTCAGAGAGGCTCCGCCAGCGTGGAAGAAAGGCCTATTGTACCTTAGAGGGTTATTCAGTCAATTGTGATGCAGAACGTATGACCTCTCCTGATGAAACTGGTGAAACATGGCTGCGTTTGATGCAAAAAGCATTGGAAAATACTTCTGTCTTACCTCAAGATGTTGGATACGTTTGTGCTCATGGTACCGGAACTGTTATTAATGATCTTACCGAATCCAGAGCTATTCAGCAATTATTTGGGGCAGATTCGGCTACACCTCCGGTCAGCTCCATCAAAGGTGCTGTTGGACATTGCATGGCTGCCGCCGGAATCTTCAATTGCGCAGTTGTAGCCTTAGCCTTGAAGCATCAAATCCTACCTCCAAACACCGGATTGGAGAAAAAAGATAAACAGTGTTCCATTACCATTCTAACAGAAGCGACAAAAGTTGATTGTAAAGTGGCCATAGCCAATGCCTTTGCATTTGGGGGGAATAATGTCTGTGTCGTATTTAAGAAATGGAAAAAGGGTGGAGCTTGTAATGGGTAATGATACTATTGCCATAACCGGGATGGGAGTGGTCTCCTCTATTGGGACAAGCATAGAGGCTTTTACTGAAAGTCTTAAGAAAAACCGGAGTGGCCTTACCTCCTTAAATAGATTTGATCCGGCTTCTTTTCACGCCACTCGTTCCTTTGAGATATCTGATTTTAAGCTGGAAGGAAAAAATGCTCGGGCCCTGATGCGTATGAATAAAAACGCTCAATACACGATTGCGGCAGCACGAGCAGCCTTGAAGCAATCAGGCTACTCTATTGAAGCAAATCCATATGAGGTAGGTTTGGTTCTGGGCTCGTCTTTTGTTGATGTTGCTCTGGTTACGAAGTACATGACAGATGTCCTAAAATCCCACTTGAAGGACTATCGCCCTTTACAGTTTCCCAATACTGTCCCCAACGCCACTGCTGCTCATACTGCCATTGAATTGAAGATCAAGGGACCAAATGTTACCTTGATCAGCATGCAAAACGGAGCCCTCTCCGCTGTTGAGTATGCTGTTAGGATGTTACGTATGAGTAGGGCTAAAATGGTTCTTGTAGGAGGGGTTGATGTTTTTGCCCGTGAAAGGTTTTTGTATTTTCAACAACTTGGACGAATTGCGGGCGCCAAAGGACCAGAGATACACATTCCCTTTTCTCGGGAGCGTAATGGCTTCATACTGGGGGAAGGATGTGGTATGTTAGCTCTGGAGAAGACTGAAGATGCACGAAACCGGGGAGCTTTGATTATGGCGGAAATTCGTTCGCTTGTGAGCACTTATTTCCCCTGTCCGATAACTGAATTCCTGGTAGCCGACCTGCCAAACACGGGATTGCTTTATGATAGATTGTTAGAGGCGGCGAACCTAGAAAAAAGAAAAATTGATGCATTTTTTTCCTGTGCCGATAGCTGTATAGATATTGATGCCTGGGAAGACCACGCCATTGTCTCCTATTTTGGCAAAAACTTGCCAGTCACGGCATTTTCTTCATTTATTGGTGAGGCATCTGATGCCTCACTTCTGCACCTAATAGCTGCCTGCATATGCTTACAAGATAGCTTTCTTGTTCCTGTCTTAGGATACTCGGGAAATTCTGAAATAGAATCAAACATATTGACAAAAACCGAAATTTTTGACAGGCTTGGTTCTCTTATTGTAAGTCGCCTGGGGTTAGGGGGAAGTTATTCAGTTGCTCTATTGAGTCGGCCTGAAATTTAATCACCACTAATTTCTATCTGGCAAAAGGGGAGATGGATTGACGAATATCGAAAAAGATAAGAAAGTCAAGCTAGCGCATAAGCTTAAGTGTATGATTATAGAAAGACTGGAGCTGGAGGATATAACGCCGGAAGATGTTTCGGATGACGATCCTATTTTTGGTGCAGGTCTTAATCTGGATTCATTAGATGCTTTGGATCTGGTACTTCTGCTGGAGAAAGAATTCAATATTAGAATTAGAGATCCGGAGCAAGCCAAGAAGATACTATCAACAATAAATACTCTATCTGACTATATCCTGAACCACGGCTCAGGTGAAGTGGACAAAGACCAGCAATAGACCAATTGTACAGCTTGTATAATGTGAAAAAAAGGGGGTGATATTCTAAGTAAAGGTTGACGAGCCTTTAACAAAAATCTAAAAGGAGAATTAATCATGGCAGAAAAACATGATGCGATTTGGGAAAAAGCTTTAGAGGATGAAGCATACAGGGAAAAACTACTGGCCAATCCGGTAACCGAGTTGAAAAAAGAGGGTTACACAGATGTTCCTGACGATCTAAAAATTGAGATAAAGGATGGTAAACTTACTTTTTCAACTTCGGACGAGTTGGTTTTGGGAAAACTCAATAAACGTATAACCAAGAGCAAGTAAATTGTTTTGGTTCTAACCCTGCCTTGGTTTTATCTGAGCCGAGGCAGGGTTTCACGAATTTATCGTTGAAAAACACACCACCAGTATTTACTTATCTTCTCCAGGGGTAATGGTGAATAAACTTAAAGATCGCTTCAAGGAAGGCTCTCAGAAAGAGAGAGAAAGGCATAATGATGGGGGTGATTCACTGGCTGAGAATCGCATTGGGATGATTATATCTTCGAAAGAACAAATCCCACTGGCCCAGGATTTTGCTACTTCCTATTGTAATAAGCTTCATCTTGGAGATAAGTTCATATTTGAGCTCCAGCTTGTTATTGAAGAATTCCTGACGAGCTTCTTTGACCATATCGGGAGTCCTCGAGAAATTCCCTTTTATCTTACTCATAGGGAAAGGGGCATCCGGATTGTGTTTGATATCTCGGGGACTGGATTTCGCCCCATCTTCGCTGATTTTTCTCCCTTGGAATTTGAAAGAGATAAAGAAACCGAGAGTCTGCTGGGACTTACAGTCCTGAAACGGATAGTTGACAACATTGAGCACATCAGACAGGCAGATAAAGATGAGGTCCATTTCATTATGTACATTGGCGATGAAGACTTTAAGGATGTGTATGGACTGCGCAAACGGCACCCCATGTTCAAGAAAGATGCAATTATGAGTGAAGTTAAGAAGGGTGATAAAATTCAATATAATCTGAGACTTAAAGACGGGGCTGACTTCTTTTCTGTAAGTGAAAAGGAATACTTTATCATCCAGATGCTTGATGGTAAACACGAACTAAGCGATATGGTTCGAAAATTCACGGAGAAATACGGTACTATTTCTCCTAAAAGTATTAACCGTTTCATCAACACTCTTGAAAAGCAAAAACTTCTGGAACCTGAATTAGACTTTGCCTTTGGAAAGAAATACGAGGAGGAAGAGGTCAAAATCTCTTTGCTAGAAAAGATCCTCTCTTTTGAATTTTCCCTCCCCAGGGTAGACAAGTTGGTAACCGCTGTTTACAGAAAGTTCAAATGGATGCTAACCACACCGGCAGCTATCGTTATAGCTTTGAGTTTAGGGGCTTTTTTTTACGAGCTATATCACCACCATGTGACATTTCATCTCGGAAATGTCCTCAGGGAAAATGCTCATAATCCATGGATTATTGTTGATTATTATGCTATCATGCTCTTCACGGTGGTATGTCATGAGTTTGCCCATGCCCTGACCTGTAAGAAATATGGAGGTGAAGTGCATAAAATGGGGATTATGCTCTATTATTTCCAAGTCTGTGCTTATGCGGATACCTCTGATGCCTGGTTGTTTAAGGAAAGGTATAAGCGTATTCTGACCGCCTTGAATGGACCAGTGTTCAGTATGTTTTTGGCTTCCCTCTGTTTATGGCTCTCTTACATGGTAACCCCAGTAGTGGCAGGTAAGGTTGGCCTGATTCATTCATGGCTATGGTCTGCGGGTAGCTACATAGGCCTGCATAATGCTAATCCAGTTATAGGAGAGATTCTCATAATGGTCATGGCGGCTAATATCGTAGTAAGTGTTCTTAATATGATCCCCTGGACAGAAATGGATGGCTATTACATACTCTCTGATCTCACAAATTCACCTAATCTACGCAATATGTCTATGGGGTATGTATTGAACTTCTTTCGGCGCCTTTGGAAGAAACCTCCCTATCCCGTTCATCCACCCAATCTCAAAGTGAAAATTGCTTATACCATTTTCGGTAGCTTATGTTTTCTGTACGGGGCTTCTGCAGTGGCACTTGTTTTGTACTTTTTCATCTTCATGCATAACATAGCTCTTCACAGTGTGTTCGGGATCTTTCTTGGTGTTACTATAGGACTTTTTTGCCTAAAAGGCATCTTCTTAAGAAAAATCCAAAAAAAAAGAGAGTTCTTACGAAAAAAGGTTATGGCGTATTGATGGGCTATAGTAAAAAACCAGAAACCCTTTTTGATGTCGGGATTATCCCCCCATATCAATTTCATTTGATTAGCTCCATGGCTCCATTTACCCGGGGGCAGAAACGGGAGGCTATTGTTTACGCTCACCTTCTCTCAGAAGGTGAGCAGATCAACCTGGTAGTCAAGCATAGGAGGTCATCCGATATCGCAGGTTGCGCGGTTCTTCGCGCTCGTCCTTCCGAGATGGTTATGGTAGATTTTTATATTCTGAACCGCTATCGTAGCCAGGGTGCCGGCAGAACTCTTATGAAGAAAATCGAGTCCCTGGCCAGGCAAAAAGGGATACGCAGAATCAACACCGGCAAATCCCTACATTCAGACAATAAGGAAATGATAGGATTCTGCCAGAAAATGGGCTTTATTAAGCTTGCCACGGAAATTTATTATTTTTCTCAACCCCTCAGCGCTCAGGAAAAAAGGATACATCGCCTCTGCTCGCGGGACTTTAGTCGATTCCTGCCTAAAAATAACCGTATCGCTGCGTTTACGGAGGACTATTTTGAACCTGTTTACGAATTGGCTGCTGAACTCTTGGTTGATGATCCATCTTACTCGGAAACACTTATCTATCAAACTCTGTTGGTTTCTTCTGAAAAATACTCGCACATTCTCGTTGAAGGAAGCCAGGTTAACGGATTTGCCATCTGTTCTGCTACTGGCAACCATCTTCATTTAAATTTCATTGCCATCCGAGATGAATTCCGCCGTCTAGGATTACCCATACTTCTTATTGGGACTGGGCTGTGCCGTGCCTATAGGGATGGGAAAACCATCTTCTCGTATATCGCCTATAAAACAGACAAATTATCCAAGGATATTCGCCAGATATTCCGAGACCCGACCTTCGTTGTCATCCAGATGGAAAAGACAATTTCATGATCTTTACCTCTTGTAATATTGGCTCGGTATGCCTGAAGAACAGATTCATAAAAACCGCTGTGGGAGATTTTTCTGGAGAACCAAACGGCTACTGCTCTGAATCCTATACCCGGTATTTAGAAAAATTTGCCCGTGGAGGGGTTGCTCTTATATGCACCGCACCCGCTGCCATCCAGTCAAATTTTCGGGTGAACCGTTATCAGTTATCCATTTCAAGCCGGGAAGCTGCCCATTCTTATAAACCCCTCATTGAAAGGATTCACATCCATGGTGCGAAGATCTTTCTTTATCCTGATTATGCCAATGAGGTCATTGTCAAATTTATCAGCTCAGTCATCGACGACGAGCCATCCAGACGCCGAGAGGCTTTCAAAAACATGCAAACGTGGATAACTTCACTGCTGAGACAACGTGAAATCATCGAAATTATTAATTTATACAAGGAGGCCATAATTCAGGGTAAGGAGACCGGTTTTGATGGAGTCTCCTTAAACGTCAGCTTTGGTAGTTTTCTCGAGACCCTAAGTTCATCAACATTTAACCAAAGGCAGGATGAATGGGGTGGAAGCCTGAGAAATCGGCTGAAAATCTTGAAGGAAATTCTTGGGGTTTGCAAAAATCTTGATTTTCCGGTAATGGTCCGATGGAATTTGAAAAACTACGGATCGGATAGCCTCACCCTGGATGAAAGCGTCGAGGCATGTCAACTTCTTGAGACATACGGTGCTGATGCTTTGGAGCTGGCGGCCTTTCTTTCTATTGAAAGCACCATAGCCTTGAACAAAGACATAGAACAAAGAAAATCTCTTCCTCTCACAGAAACCACTGATTTGGTGGATTACTATCGGGTTATGCATGCATTTACCCAAAACAGTTTTTTCTTGAAAAGGCAAAAAGATATTGAACTTCCTATGGAGTACGTCTGGGGACACGCTTATTTTAATATCCAACCAATAAAAAAAGTTCTGAAAATTCCCGTTTCTTTATTGGGGGGAGTAAGAAGTTTAAAAACCGCTGAAAAGATTCTGAGTAATGGCATTACTGATTTCATAAGTCTGGCCCGAACCCTCATTTATGATCCAGCACAATGCCGCGGTTTTGAAGAGGGTACATCTCTTTATTCCTCTTGTATTTCATGCAATCACTGTATGAATGAAATGCTTTTCTCCTTGAAAGATCCTTCACGCCCCTACCTTCACCATTGCGCAGCTCGGAGGAAATAATTGAGCATGGCAAAAACTATACTCTATGTTTGCATTGGAACTGCATCCTTCAGAGAAACGGAAAATGCGGTTCATTTTGCTATGGATTTAGAAAAGGGAGGATTCTCTTCCCATTTTCTTGCCTTTCCGTTTGGCGCTCAATTCATAAAACAAAATCGCCTTTCGGTTGACGAGCTAGGAGTCTCAAAAAAAGATAATTATCGTATTTTCACCGAGGTATGTCAAAAAATTAAGCCTGATTGGATATTCATAGCTGATGCGTATTACTTTAATTTCTGGTTTGGACCAAAACATATTTTTGAGTTGAAATGGATCTTGGATAATCCTGTGGGAGCCAGATTTGCCACCTTTGATCATCTTTGCCTTTCTTTAAAGAATGCCTCTCTACCTTCATTTAATAATCCTACCCTGGAGGACAAATTCAAATGGTTAAATACCTCTGATTTAACCAATATTATGCCGGTATTGGTACCCTGTCCCCTTGGTTTCCCACCTCAAGAATCTACCCCTAAAAACTCTTCTGTTTTTTACTACCGCAGGTACACGGAACAACTGTCATGGGATGAGATTCAAAAGAAGAATCTCAAAAAAAATATAGGACTGGAGGCAGAGGAAAAACTGGTATTGTTTTCCATAGCTGGATGGGCCTTACTGGCGGCCCAGGTAGTAGCGGGAGATCTGGATGCATGGTTAAAGCACTTCTCACGTATGATCGAGATAATTTTTCAAGGGGTTCGGGAGAAAACAACTCTGATAATTATTTCCGATTATCCACTTTTTGTCGCCTCTACCGCCGGATGTGTAAGAATAATTAACTGGGAATCTATCCCATTTGATACCTATAATAAATTCCTGGTGGCTTCAGATCTCTTTATGACCACCAATGCAATGTCTACCTCTATAGCCCAAGCGGTAATGTCCAAAGTGCCTACCGCATGTCTTATTAGTAGCGGCCGTGACTTTAGAAAAAATAAAGCTATTCCTTCAGAACTGCTTTCCTGGTTTGAAATTGCAGAGGATAGATATCCTGATTTAGTAAGACCTTATTTGGTTTTTCCTGTAGGATGGCAGGAGATATTAACTCCCCTTTTTGAAAAAAATCCCGTTACCAATACATTTGAGTTTTTGGATATGCTCGATCCAGTGGGGACAATCAATGCCATCAATAATCTGTTGTTTAATAGTGAAAAGAAAAAAGCGGTCTTTGAAAGTCAAAAAAAGTATATTGGACAAATAGTTCGCCTACCAGGGCCGCAGAGAATAATGAAGAGCCTTATAGAAGGTTTTTAGGACAAGCATACTAAGAGCATTTTCAGAAGACAAACCTAGGAGTCAATAGTATGAATTGCATTGGAGTCATACTGGCTGGAGGAAAGGGATTCAGAATGGAATCATTCAGTCCTAAGTATCCCAAAGCCCTCTTGCCTATTTGCAACAAGATGTTAATAGAATATCATATCGAAGAAATGAGCAAAATAGGAATTAAGAAAATAATTGTCCTCATTGGCCATCTTGGTTTTAAGATAGTGGACGTGATTGGTAGTGGTGAAGAATTTGGCGTGAAGATAAGCTATGTTGATCAGGGTCAGACTTTAGGAATTGCTCATGCCTTAGGAAAACTTGAAAAATACATTAATTCACGTTTTTTACTAGTTCTTGGCGATATTTTTTTCATTACGGAGAGTGGCCTTGGACCAATGATTGATTTAATGAAAAAAAGTGGAGCAAATGCAATATTAGCTACAAAAATTGAACACGATAAAGTTGCTTTAAAGAGAAATTTTGCGGTTGTATTAGAAGATGGAACTCGAGATGAAGTAAAAAAAGTGATAGAGAAGCCTAGATACCTTGTTAACAATATTAAAGGATGCGGCCTCTATCTTTTTGACCTGCACATTTTCGATGCCATATGCCGAACTCCCCGAACAGCGATGAGAGATGAATATGAAATTACTGACTCTATACAGATCTTAATTGAAGATGGTTTTTCAGTAAAACAGCTCAATATTATTAAAGAAGATATAAATTTGACAGTCCCTGATGATCTTATCAAATGTAATATGTGGATGCTTAAGTGGAAAGGGCTTGAAAAATTGATTGGAGAAGGCGTCAAACTTAATAAAAATACACAAATAATAAATTCAGTGATTGGCAACAACGTAGAAATATCAAACCCCATTAAGGTCGCTAATTCTGTTATATTTGACAATGTAAAACTAAATGTAACCGGTGATATTACAAATAGTATCGTTACTCCTGAAAAAGTGATTGTTAATTGCTCCTCGGGCAACGTCGGCAACCTAAAGTAAAGAGGCCGCACATAAATAGATCGAGTTCTAAACGAACAGTTCCTGTATTGAGCACCAAGCGCATCGAAGCACTGACCGATGGTGTATTCGCTATTGCAATGACCTTGTTGGTTCTAAATCTTGAGATCCCAGCTATACCAGAGGGAGCAGCCGCCCAGGTGCTACCCAAACTGGTGCTAGGCCTATGGCCCAAATTTTTCAATTATGCGCTGAGCTTTATCCTTTTAGCCATATTCTGGATTGTCCATCACCGCCAGTTCCATTTCATCAAAGCTATTGACCAGAGGCTCCTCTGGATAAACATTCTGGGCCTGATGTTCATCGCTTTGATACCCTTTTCCACATCTCTGACTGCGGAACACGGTGAGGTGCAAATTGCAGCACTATTTTTCGAATGCAATCTGCTCGCTATTGGATCGATATTCTATATGCATTGGTCGTATGCCACGGGCAAACGCCATCTCATAGACCCTGACCTAAGTGCACAAACGATACTCCTGAACAAGAAAAGAAATTTAATTGTACCCGCCGTCTCCCTGGTTTGCATTGGATTATCTTTTTTGACTCCTGATTGGAGTGAGGTTCCTTACTTTGCCATTCCATTTATTATGACAAAATATCGCCCACGCTAAGCTACTCTCAGCGAAAAAAGAGAAGAAAAAGGTAGAGTGAAATGAATAATAGAATTACCTTCTTAGGTGAGTATTACGAGTATTTTAAGAGCCTAAGGAATCTGGGTGACGTCCTGCAGCATTATGCTATGGTCAAGTGGCTCAAGTGTCATTACCCTCATTTTGAGGTCAAGGACATTTTTTATTTTACTGCTGTTGATGAATTGAAGACAATCATTAAACCTGATGACGTTATTGTCTTTCAAAGTGGTGGTGCGATGGGGGACTTGGCTCTTGTCTTTGAGAAGTGGAGGCTTGATGTCTGTGAGGCTTTCCCTTCTAATAGAATCATCGTGTTTCCCCAGACTGTTTTCTTTCGGAAGGAAGAAAAAATGTTGAAGTCTAAACTAGTTTACGAGAAACATAAGAATCTTACCATTATGGCACGTGATTACACGAGTCTTAACCTTTTGAGGCGGTTTTTTCCTAGATGTCATCTTTTAGTAATGCCTGACTTTGTCTTATTTTTAAAGGGAGAATTCAATGTTTGCGCCAAAAAGAATAAAAAGAAGCCTTTGCTTATCTTCCGAAATGATTTCGAAACTAACGAAAAAGGCCAGGAGCTAGCAAAAAGGCTGATTAAAGATTTTGATTCTTATGATTTGATTTTCCCAGATACTGAGCATTCTATTGACTTGGAGAAACGTGATTTTGTGGAAAAGGTTTTCAATCATATTTCTTCTTATGATTTTGTCGTTACTGACAGAATGCATGGGATGATTTTCTGTGCCATTCTTGAGGTTCCTTGTATTTGTCTTCCTGGAAGGCCTGAGGTCAAGTACCATAAGAATAAAGCAACGTACGAAAGTTGGCTTTCTCGAGTTCCTTATATTAAATTCTGTGAAAACAATGAAAATGAATTAAAAGAAGCTATAAAGAACGTATTCAATTATAACAAGGGTTTGAATCCCATGTTTGACAAGCATCTTCCTGGCGAGAGCTCCGAACAGTATCCACTTCATTCTAAGAAAGAGCTAGCAAAGGCAAGAAATGAGGTGAGAAACTTTGATTATTTATTTAATTATTACTTGCCTGGTGCTTTGGGAGATTTAAGGACCATTAAGAGGGAGAATTTTTTCCCTGGTTGAGCCTTATTTTCACCCTTCCTTCCTGTTTTAAAGTCCAAGATTCAGAAACTATTTACCCCTTCAAGGTGTGCTCCACTGAGTCGTGATGAACCACCTTAAACAGATATAGGGCACGAGGAGGCGAGGATGATTGTACTGCATTACATTTCCCTAGCTCAGTGAATAGCTAAGAATGAGTGAAATCAGCCTATTCAGCCTGCCAAGAAAGGAAGTGCTAGATAGGATAAATAAAGATTAAATAGTTGAAATGCTTCAGTATTAATGAGATTCTACGAATCATTAAATTTGTTTAATACCGGGAGTAAGGTATGAAAAGTAAAAAATCGCGTTGGGTTCTCGTATCTCTCGTTTTAGGCGTCTCTCTGGTAGTTTTGCTATTTTCTGGCTGTCAGAAAAAGTTTGCCAGAGCTTCTGCTGAAATCACAATTGCTATCATGACGACCGCTGACCTGCAGAGTTGTATAACGCCTTATAATGTTGATCATGATGGCAAAGCACTTACAGTCGGCGGACTCGAAAGAATCGCCTCAGCCGCAAAAAAGGTTCGTGGCCAGGTAGACGGCGCTCTATTGCTTTCGTCGGGCGACGACTTGATTGCCCCCTTGTTCTCGCTGTTCCATGGCGAGCCGGAGATGCGTGGTATGAGTCTCGTAGGTTACGATATCGTTACACCCGGAAACCATGAGTTCGACAACGGAGCTCAAGTTTACAAAAATGCGCTCAATTTCGCGGATTTCGATGTGGTCTCCGTCAATCTAATTATTGATGACCACGAACTTGCAAACCAAATACCGCCCTATGTGATCAAAGAGATCGCTGGTATTAAAGTCGGTGTTTTCGGCATGATGACACCTGATCTTCCGAGGATATGCAAATTGCCCGGCGGCGGCGTTAGTGTAAACCAAGATATCATCTCGGCAGCTCAAAATGTGGTGGATAACCTGATAAATAAAGGATGTGACATCATAATCGGTCTGACCCACATTGGTGTTGAACTTGACCGTGAGCTTGCACAAAAAGTAGATGGTATAGACATCATCATCGGTGGCCATGACCACATATATGTCCATGAGACCATTAGCAATACAATAATAGTGCAAGACGGTGCAAGGGGCGAATATCTGGGTGTCCTCAAGTTCACATTCGAGGATGGTGAGATGGTGAATCCCACGTGGAAAAAAATCTTGCTCAATTCAACAGTAGGTTATGACACTAAGATTCAAAGCCTTATGGCGCACTATATGGAGGACTATAACGATCGCCTTGGCCAGGTCATTGGTAAATCTACGGTTAATCTCGATGCGCGCAAAGATGTGGTTCGTAGTAAGGAGTCAAACCTCGGCAACCTGATAGCAGACTCGTGGCTTGAGTGGTTCACCGATGCGGATGTCGCTTTGGTTAACGGTGGGTCAATCCGCGGCGACAAAATATATTCTGCTGGGCCAATGACCTATCTCACAGTGAACGAGATTCTGGCGTTTAGAAATGAGGTGATGAGCGTGGAGATGAATGGTGCTGATCTGAAACAGACACTTGAGATCTCAGCCTCAGCGCTGAGGATCGAAGGTGATGGATGCCCGGATACCTGCAGGTCGGCTTCAGGGGGGTTTTTCCAGGTTGGTGGCCTCAGAATGACGATTGACATTACCCAACCACCGTTCTGTGCAGTTTATTCGGACCGGGACGTTTCCAAAATAACCAATCCGGGTTCAAGGATTGTCAGTGCCGAGGTTTATCGCAATGGTTCATGGGTTCCGCTGGACTCATCCACAACTTACACGGTGCTTGTAAATGGATGGACTGCAAGTGGCGGTGATGGTCATTACATTTTTCTGAGAGGGGATATTTCCAAAGAGAACGCTACCATGGTCACCACAGATATTCTAGCCAGTTATATTCAGCACCATGGAACGATTTCACCACAGGTTGAGGAAAGGATAAATTTTTTAAGCAGGTAAAAGGATCAAATTATTTCTAGTTGAGACAAGGCATCCGATAAAGAGGGAAGTTTGATTTTCTTACACTGAAATGAAAATTCTAGGCTGATGAATATTTGTAATAGGCGGCGCAGGTTCCCTCTGCTGAAACCATGCAGGCTCCCACAGGATGGGAGGGATGACAGACTTTTCTAAAAAGGCGGCAGTCCAGAGGAGTTTTTAGACCTCGAAGGATATCTCCGCAGATACATCCAGGATTCTCTCGGGATTTTTCAATACTTACGGGGTATCTTTTCTCGGCATCGAAACTTTCGTATTTTTCCCTGATTTTAAGTCCGCTCTGCTCAATTTTTCCAATTCCCCGCCAATTGGAACTTTCCGGCTTAAATACCTCTGCCATCAATGCCTGGGCTTTCAGATTCCCCTCCCAGGTTACGGCTCGATCATATTCATTTTCCACCTTAGCCTGACCCGATTTGATCTGGGAAAGAATCAAATAGATACTTTGCAATATGTCAATCGGCTCAAACCCGGCTACCACGCAAGGAATCCCATAATCACGAGACAAAAATTCATATATTTTACTCCCGGTGATAGTACTTACATGCCCGGGGCAAATGAAGCCGTCTATTTTTAGCTCATGATCCTGGGCTAAGGCACGCATTATGGGAGGCATTATTTTATGACCGCTCAAGACAAAGTAGTTGGAAAGTTTATCTTCGCCGGCCGTGAGGATGGAAGAAGCTACAGTGGGAGCGGTTGTCTCAAATCCGATACCAAGAAAGATGACTTTCTTTTCCCGATTCTCCTGAGCTATCTTGAGTGCTTCCAGACTGGAATAAACTACTCTTATCTCAGCCCCATTAGAGGCCTCTTCAGCCAGACTCGAACTTGATCCAGGAACCTTCACCATGTCTCCAAAGGTAGCCACAATCACTCCTTCTTTGCGAGCATAAGCTATAGCCTTGTCCAGATAGTCATTGGCTGTTACGCATACCGGACAGCCAGGCCCAGATAGCAGATGAAGATTGGGGGGAAATAGATCCTTAATTCCATATCTGAAGGCCGCCATAGTGTGGGTGCCACAAACCTCCATCAGGATAACCTTTCTACCAATATCAGCCATTAAGTGGCCAATTCCTTTGGTCAGTTTATCTACTAGTTTTTTTTGCCGAAATTCATTAAGATACTTCATTTCTTGAGTCTTTACACATCAAGAGAGGCTAGCATTTCAAGGAGCTCTTCCGCCTCCTCTTTCTTAACTTTGCTTATGGCAAATCCCGCATGCAGTAAGACATAATCTCCCACTTTTACCTCATCTAAAAGGAGGAGACTCACCTTCCTTTTCACTCCCCCTACCTCTCCAATTCCTAATTTACCCTTAATTTCTATTATTTTTACCGGGATAGCTATGCACATTTTCTACTCCTGCTGTGAGCGATTACCGCCTGGCCTAAAGAAATCCCCCCATCGTTAGGAGGAACCTGATGATGGGTATAGACTGAGAATTCAGCTTTAGTCAAGAGATCACAGGTTTTTTCCAAAAGGTAGACATTTTGAAAAACTCCTCCACTCAAGGCAACCTCGTTCAAACTCTGTTTCTCTCTAATTTTCTTACAGGTTTGAAGAATAATCCTGGCTATGGTGTTGTGGAAACGAGCAGCGATGACTTCTTTCCGCTCATGATTTATTAAATCAGAGACTATGGATGCAATAATAGCTTTCGGATCAATGAGGATAATTTTTTCTTGAGAGCTAATTTCAAAAGGGTAGCTACCCTTTTCTTTCTCCTCCACCAACATCTCTAGCTCAATGGCTGCCTGACCCTCGTAATTTACCCTATCTCTGAGGCCTGTCAAGGCAGAAACAGCATCAAATAATCTACCCATGGATGAGGTAAGAGGTGAGTTGACTCCTTTTTTTATGATCTTCAAAAGAAGCATTATTTTATCTTTCTTTAAAGTTTCGAGAAAAGGAAGGGGAAGACTCAGAAAATCAGGTCCATAGACCTCATTGAGGTAAGTCACCGCCATCCTCCAGGGTTCTTTGATAGCCATTTCACCCCCCGGCAGGGGCAGGTATTTTAGCTGAGCTACCCGGGTGAACCCTGTTAAATCGGCCACCAAAAACTCCCCTCCCCAGATTCGCCCATCGGTCCCCAGACCAACTCCATCAAAAGCTACCCCGATTGCCTTCCCTTCGAAGTGGTTGTCTATCAGACAGCTTACAATATGGGCGTGATGGTGCTGGACAGGGATAAGCTCAGGCTTAAAAGATGAATTCTGGCAATACTCCCGGGCAAATTTGGTGGAAAGATAATCAGGATGTAAGTCGCAGGCAACTATTCGGGGTGAAGCATGAAATATCCTCAAAAAATGGTCTATTCCCTCTTCAAAGGAAGTAAGGGCAGAAAGATTTTCCAGATCCCCGATGTGATGGCTAAGAAAGGCATAATTTCGGGTAGCCAGACAGAAGGTATTCTTAAGCTCCCCTCCCACAGCCAGGACCGGCTCTTCAAAAAAAAAGTTCATTTTTATAGGCTGGGGCACATATCCCCTGCTGCGTCGAATAATCATCTCCTGGTTATTGAAGATTCTGGTTACGGAGTCATCAATTCTCGTCTCAATTTTTCGGTTGTGGATAAGAAAATAATCGGCTATCCCACCGAGTTTTTTGAAGGCATCTTTATTCTTATAAGCTATAGGCTCATCCGAGATATTACCACTGGTCATAACCAAAACCATGCCAGCCTCGCGCAACAAAAGATAATGAAGAGGCGTATAAGGAAGCATCATCCCCAGGCATTTATTATGGGGCGCTATTTCATCCGGCAGCCGACAGTCTTTTTTCTTCCTCAGGATAAGGATAGGTCTTCGAGGCGACAGGAGGAGTCTTTGCTCGTATTCATTGACCCGACAAAACTCTTTTATTTTCTTGATGTCCAAAGCCATGAGGGCAAATGGCTTGTCTTCCCGGTATTTCCTTTTTCGCAAAGTTTCAACCGAGGTCTTATTAGCCGCATCGCAGGCAAGATGAAAACCTCCTAATCCCCTGACAGCCACAATATATCCCTTTTTGAGAAGGCCAGCCGAGGTCTTTATGGGATCGAAGCTATGAATTTTGCTTCCTTTATTATTAAATAAGTTAACCTGGGGACCACAAACCTCACAGGCATCGGGCTGAGCATGGAACCTTCGATTAAGGGGATCATCATATTCTTTCTGACATTCCGGACATAACTTAAACTCCCTCATGGTAGTGCGGGCCCTATCATAAGGGATGTTCTCAATAATAGAAAAACGTGGTCCGCAATTGGTACAGTTAATGAAGGAGTACTGGTACCTCCGATCGGCTTTATCAAAAAGCTCACGCAGGCAATCAGGACAAATTGAAATATCAGGTGAGATAAGGGTAAATTTTTCTTTTTCCTTTTTACTTTTTTTTATCTCAAAATGATGATAGCCTATGGGGGGAAGCTTGCGGCAGTCTATTTTCTCGATTAAAGCTAAAGGAGGAGCATCGAGAGTTACATGTTCTAAAAAATCAGCCATATTTTTTTCTTTTCCCTCTACCTCTATTTTGACTCCCGAGGTATCATTTAAGACGAAACCAGAGAGGGAAAATCTAGTAGCCAGAGAATAAATAAAAGGTCGAAAGCCTACTCCTTGCACTATTCCCGTAATATGTATGAAAAATCTCTTTGACTTTTCTTTCCGAGATCTTTTCTTTCTTTCAGTCAGAATCTTATTCATTTTTAAAGGCATTTTTCTGGAAGAAATCAGCTAGATCGCTTAAAGCCTTTTTTACCTCCAGGCTTAATTTTTCTTCCAATTTGATAGATTTGGGTTGGATGCCAAGCAGGTAAATCTTAGCTTGTGTCTCTTTCTCTAAATAGGAGCCAAGAAATCTCAAGGAGAGACGGTGAGTAGAAAAGCTACCCTGAGGAATTTGCCGGATGGGAAAGAGCTTTATGGTCCCTGGACGACTGCCAAAATCGACCGCATCCACAATGATTACTAAATTCGGTTTTAGGTTAGCAATGGGGACGAGGTAATCTTCCGGTAGCTCCCCTCCATCGAATAAGAAAATTTCATTTCTTGTATCTGGCAGCTTCTTTTTTAAAATCTCGATTAATTCAGGGCCGGCTGCGTCATCTCCTCTTATCCTATTACCAACTCCCAGAAGGACGATTTTTCCCTTAAGCTCGCCTCTCAGTGCCTGGAGCGGCAAAATATTGATACTGGGCCTATTTTTAAAATAATCGTTTTTCATATTTTTGGGGAATTTTTAGTTCAGGAAGCGATGCTATTTTGGCCACTGCCTTTTTGGAAAATAATTATAAGCAAGAAAATACCGGTTAATTACAGCATTAGGCCATCTACTAATTATTACCATTCTTTTCTTTTTCAACCATTTACGTGAATCTATATACTGGGAAAAATTAACAAAATCTTTATAGCTTCCTTCAAATCTTTTAGGCCAATTTTTGGCCAGGGGATGGCCTGGATTTTTAATGCTTTTGCTTAATTCTTGGTATCTTTCAGGCATATCTTTTACTTTGAGTTTTTCGCCAATTTTTTCATACACAGCTTCCGGCTTTAGCCTTTCCCATCCCAAAGGTAAAGACCCATGTCCACCCCATTGAACGTTTATTCTTGCCCTCTGATGATGGAAATTGGCATCCTTAACCGCCTCTTCTGTAGAAAACACAGCTCTATGAAAATATGTATATACTCCGGTCACTTTCCAGCTATTTCGGTCAAATTCTATCCATACAACTTCATGATCCGAGGGATCATTATCTCCTGGATGGTCAATATCATCGTCCCAGAAAAGATTATAAGCAACAATCGATTTTTCCGGATGAATTACTGCTACTAGATCCTTAAGGCCGAAAAACTCCTCCGGGTTTACATACAGCTTTGGAGCATACTTATTTGCCAGTTTTAAATCATCCTCTGATGCGCTGCGTGGAGGGTCTGATTTTAACACCACTTCATATTCACCGCTTGCTTCGGTTAATCTTCTCATCAGGTGGTAGGCGTAGCCAAGGCGGTAATGATACAGAATATTGTCGGGATCTAGCTGCAGGCCTTTCCTATAGTTCTCAATGGCGCTCTCAAAAACGACTGGATTTCTTCCGTGGGCATCATACATATCCAGGTACATATCACCTTTTTCAAAATAGCTCTCACTCATCTTCCACCTCTAATTGTAGTTAGCCACCTTCTAAAATCTCCATAAGATGGTTCATATTTATTTCTGCTTCATCTAGAATTTTTATTATTCTTTCCTTATCCTTTGGTCTGAATGTTTGCAGCATATTTTTTGATCAATCCTTCTTTTTGAATTTCGTTTATAACTTTTATTGTCTTCTCCATCGCTTTACCACCAGATTAAAGGTTTAATTAGTTTGTAATCCAAGTTTTTAATGTCTATTTTCTCTCCATTCTCAAATTCTACATAATCAGCCGTGATTTTCTTTATCCACTTTCCAAGAAGGTTTGATAAAGTTTCTGGAATGTCTATGTTTTTGTAAAGTTTTGATAAATCCACCAAGCGTTCATCATTACTCATAGTTTCATCTCTTAGATGCATCTAAAATAGTTGTCCCTACAAGTTCATCACCCTTATACCTGAATAATATGCCATTTTTAAGCATTTCCGAGTCCGTTGCCCTATGAGGTCTCTTAAAGCTTATGTAAAGAACATCTACTTCTTGGTCATAGTCTATCCACATTTTAGTAGTTGGAAATTTCAGCAAATGGGGAGTTGCCTTAAAAATCTCTGCCATCACTTCTTTTTTTATTATTTCTTTTCCCATAATACCACCTGATGTAGATGCCTTAAGTGGCAAACTATATAAGTTGCCTTGAGAAAGTGCTGTATGAGGCTGTATTGCGTTCCTTTTTCCCTATATTCGTCTCTTTCCCTTTAAATTACCTCATTTTTTTATAAGCTTCTAATTGCTTATTATAACTAGCAAACTCTGGCTAACCATTTTATTTCATCAAAATCATTGTCTAAACTAACAATCTTTTTTATATTTTCTTGTTTTGAAGATAAAGCTATGAGCGCATCATGATAGTTAAGTCTTCCTTCGGTTTGGCCCATTAAATTTATTACTTTAGAATGGATTTTAGGAAGATATCGGTAAGCATTTATTATATCTACATTTTCGAAAAACTTTGTAATTAGATTAGCTATTCTTGAAAACTCTCTAGACATTTCCCTCTCAATTAATTTTCTTGCTATAACAGAATATACTTCGTTAACAATACAATCCATACAAATAATCTCTATCTCTTTTTCTCTAATCCTATTTTCTATTTCCAGAGCTTTCTTGTGATATTGGTCTTTGCTGTCTATTAGAGCAATAATGAAATTTGTATCCAGCAGAAGTCTACTCATAATACTTCTCCGAATCAACCACTGCATTGCCTCCTATTGCAATTGCTCCTTTTATTTTTTCGAGAGCGAGGATACCTCTCTTTTGATTATTTATTCTACCAGAAGAAAAACCTAACCGATGGAAAAGATAGGACGCATCTTTAGTGGTAAAAAACAGTCGGTCAATTTTTATACCTTTTATTTTTAGGAGGCCTTCGTAAAGCTGCTTTGGAGGAAATTTGCTTTTATTTACAACTACGTAATGTTTTCGGATATTTTCTGGCGATAATTTTCTGGCAACTTGTTTAACGTCTTTAGAAGAAACTATTAGCTTTCTTCCTCGAACTTTTGTTTCTACTTCCATTTTTCTCTCCTTTCTTCTATTATTAGAATATTATACTTATAATAGAAGAAAAGTCAAGGTAGAATAATTAATCATTATGTCACCGAGGATCTTTCTTCTCATCCCTTCTGTTTTTTTACCTATTGCTCGGGTCCCCCCGGTCCCGAGGTTCTCTCCTTTTTAGTAGAGGGAGGGATAGCCCCTGAAAAAAAGAAGGATCCTCTTTGGGAGGTAGAGAGTTATCCCTAAAGATTAATCTTCCCTCGCGGGCAGCTATGAGGATCAAATTCTTTTCCAAAGGAAGGGATGAGGGCCGGCTCAATTTCGCATTCCATATACAAAGACGAAAACTTATAACTCTTCCCTCCCTCCAAGCTAACCAAAAACCCTATATAGCATAGAACTATATAGGGTTTAGACATTTTTGTAAGATCGGCGTAAAAACTGAGTTTGATAAACATTTAGATTTACCATAAAATTTGAAGTATATCGAAAAAGCATCCTTAAGTAAGCCGGTCTTTCTGTAGTTAGAAAAACTAAGTGCTGTCATAGAGTGATTAGGTCTTAAAGTTTTTTCTCCATTTTACCGATAATATCAAGAAGAATACAAAATTTTGCTTCGAAAAAAGCATAGCATATTTATTTGTGTTCATAAAAAAGGGAGGAGGTAGTATACTTATAAGTACTGCTCAGTTCTCTTAAGGCAAGGGTGGGTTTGCCTAAATTAAAGATGACGGAGGAAAAGAATGGCGATGAGAGGCGGTAAGGAAACGAGAAGTTATCCGAAAAGTTGTTCGGAAGTTTTTTCTGCTATTACCAAGGCTCTAGAGGACTTCAAAGTTAGGGTCACCGACAAAGATGAAAAAGCAGGTACGATCCGTGCAACTACAGGATTTTCCCTATTCTCCACCGGAGGAAATGTCTCTATAGAAGTAAAATCTGCGGCTGATACCAAGGAAACCGCTGTAACCATAAGTATCGAGCCTAAAATGAAAACAGTTCTCACTGATTGGGGACAAGCCTCCAGGGAGGTAAGGCGTATATTCAATAAGACGGAAGAACATCTGGGGATTGAGCCTGCTGAGACCGGAGGAGGAGTTAAGGAGAAGATGGGAACGGAGAAGGTCAAGCAATCAAATACTTGTCCCTCTTGTGGTCGACGTGTCGTAGCAACAGATAAGTTCTGCCAGAATTGCGGAGCAAAGTTAAAGTAGAAAAAGGGAGGTGAGGGAGATGCCTTTTTGCCCCAATTGTGGTAAAGAAGCTGGTACGGATTCGGTATTCTGTGCATCGTGCGGGTCTAAGTTAAAAGGCGAGCAGAAAAGTCCTTCCCAAGCCTCTTTCCAAAAAAAAAGCGTGCCAGTAAGCGCAGGTGGATTGGATGCAAAGACATACATCCTCATTTCAGTAGCTGGTTTTGGAGCGTTAGCCTTATTGTCTCTCGTATGGAGTAATAGCTTGGGTTTTATACTTGCTGCTGCTTTGTCTGCTGCACTCTATTTTGGGGGGTTAAAAAAGTTAGATGCCGGAGATCCGGAAACAGCCAAGATAACTTCTTTAATTGTGGGTGTTTTGGGCGGAGTTATCGGATTGGCTATGTTGCTAGCTGGGGGGCGTGGACAGTTTATCGGTGCTATCGATATCCTGGTCGCTGTCCCTGCTTTTTTAGCCTGGCATGAACTGGAAAAGAGCTAATTTACGACAATTTTTCCTTGTGTTCTTTTACTGATAAAGGTTTTCGGTGAAAATTCGTGTTTTTACTTAAATTTCATCTAACTTTCAAGTAAACCTTTTTGGACGCCCTTTCCTTTATAGGCTGCCAAAATTTCACCAAAGTAAACTCTATGGTAGTCCCCTTGAGGATAGTACTCGGGCGGGATGTCCGGGAATAACTCTGCCGGGATCACATCATTTTTGTGAACTATCCGACATTCATAGCTAATAGAACATTCCCTGATAGTTGGACACTTGACTTTTTTTCCAGGTACAGCAGTAAGGTTCTTTTCCTTGAATTTATCGTGATTTCTGCCAGATACCGTGCCGCAGAAAGAAACTACTTCCTCCATTTCAGGAGAGGGGACATTTACCGTAAACTGACCAATCTTTTCTATTAATCCATAGGTATAACGGGAGGGTCTGACCAGTACTATAAACACGGGTTTACCCCAGATGATTCCTGCTGTCCCCCATCCTATAGCCATAACATTGGATTTATCCATATCGCCGGATGCGAGGAGCAGCCCCACCTCATTCATCATTTCAAATGTCTCCTTTAAATAACCCATAAAGCCCACATCTACTTCTCTCATCAATTCCTCCTTTCTCTTTTTTCTTGGTCTTAATTCTACAAGATAATCATTGTGAATCAAGGATTTTCATGGTAGAACTGGCTAGGTTAACATTAGGGAAAGTGGCCTAGGAGATGAACCTAAAATGGGGAAAAGTAAAATAAGTTCTAATACCCCCATTCTTCTTTGAGAGTAAGCTGCCTTCTACATTTGGGGCAGAGAATCCTTAAGTGGTCAAAACGCCCTAAGGGAAGTCCCTTTTCTCTGGGCAGTCCTTTTTCCATAAGCTTCATCTCCTCATGGGAAGCTAGAAATAGATTGGGGTTGGAAAAAGCCTGAGGACCAAGTCTTTCCACCAGCCAGTGAAGGTGCTTCTGGGTAGTTATAGCTGCTCCACAATGCTCACAGAATACGAGCTTGTCCTCCACCGTTTCTATACACTCTTTTCTATCGAGGACAGCTAAATCATACTTTTGCGTCAGATGAACCCCCTTTTCAGTGAGACAGTGGACCTCGCATTGTCCGCAGAAGATACAGTTATCATAATGGAGAATGACTCTGCGAGATCCTGGTGGGAGAAGCTGAGCTTCGGTTTCTTTCTCTACTCCACTCCCCTCCTTTCCTTGAGGAGGTGTCTCAATTACTTCTATGGCTTCGGCCGGACAGACATTGGCACAAGCGCCGCAAACCACACATTCCTCGAGATTGAACTCTGGCTTTCCCCGGTAAGCAGGAGCCGCCGGAGAAGGGACCTTAGGAAATTTCGTAGTGTAAGGACCCTTTACCAAAGCTGTAAATGCCTCTTTTAGCTCTCGGAGTTTAGGATATTTCATTTTTTGTCTTCCTCATACCTATCGACCACGCTCTTCTTCCAGAGCTTGATTCCGGAGCGATGAGCGGCATGAGCAATAGCATGGGCCCCAGTGGGCGAAGTCATTACTACAAAAGCGATGGCCAGGATAGCCTTCCATAAAAAACCCATTAAGAGAAAGCTTCCAAAGAGAATGAAGCAGGTTCCCAGAGTTACGCACTTGGTAGAAGCCTGGAGGCGATTATAAACATCGGGTAGTCTCACCAGACCTATGCAGCCAAGTAAATCAAAAAGAAGCCCCACCACGATAAATATGTTTCCTAAAATTACCACTATTTCATTCATCGAATCCCTTACCCTCCAGATATTTGGCTAGAGCCAAAGCTCCAATAAAGCCTAGAAGAACCCAGACAATGGCAATATCCATAAAGAATTTTCTGGGAGTATAGACGGCAAAAAGAGCACAAAAACCGACTACCAGAATCCCTAAAATATCGACGGCTACAATTCTGTCAGCAGAAGTCGGACCACGAAAGATTCGATAAAGACATAAAAAACAGGAGGCAATTAGAAGAAGCGAGAAAATGAAGGGAACATTGGTCATCATTCAAAAATCTCCTTAAGAATGGGCTCAAACTTGCGCACAATCCTCTCGGTAGCCTCTTTTATATCGGTTGTCCTCACCATAATCCAGTGTACATAAAGATAACCCTCCTCAGTTATCTCAACCGATAAAGTACCGGGGGTGAGGGTAATAGAATTGGCCAGAGCGACTCTCCCGGTCGGGGTTTTAAGAGAAGTCTTAACCTTCACAATACCCGGTTTAATGGGAAGTTTAGGGTGAAGAACCCGGTAGGCAACATCCAGATTGGCCATAATACAATAATAAGTGAAGATAGGAATATAATAAAGAAAAAAGGCCAGGCGTTTGATCTGGAAAAATTTTCGGGGCTCCTCAATGAATAAATCGGCAAACCAGAAGCTAACTAAAATAGACAAACCCAGCCCGATTAAGACTGAAGGTAGGTACAGTGTCCAGGTAAGGACCATCCAGCAAAGAAATGAGACAATAAAAAGTGCTAGTCTTTTCACTTTATCCTCCCAGGACAAGGCTGCTATATCTTATCCCTTCCTGTAGAACCCCCACTGCTGGTTCCAGTACGATCTTCATTACCGGGTAAAAGAGAATCCCCACCCCCAGGCAAATTATAGCCAGGACTATCACGGAAAAACTCATCAAAGAAGGAGCTTCCTTTATTTTCTCCAGGCCCTCTCTTAGTTTTCCAAAAAAGGCGTATCTTTGCATCCTCAGGTAATAGGCCAGGGTCAAAACGGAAGCCAGAATAGTTATAACAGCCAGGACAAAGTGCCCTGCCTGAATAAGGCCGATGATAATGAAGAGCTTACTCCAGAATCCGTTAAAAGGAGGAATTCCAGAAATGGATAAAGAGGCAATGGTTGAGGTAGCCCCTGTGACCGGCATTACCTTACTTAAGCCCCCCATCTTCTCCAATTTTCTTGTTCCGGTAGAGTATTCCACTGCACCGGAATTCAAAAAGAGAAGCGATTTAAAAGAAGCGTGATTCAAAAGGTGGAAAAGCGCTCCCATAATGCCCCAGTAATTACCACATCCCAAACCCAAAATTATATAGCCAATCTGAGAGATAGAGGAATAGGCAAGGAGCCTTTTGAGGTCTTCCTGTCTTAAAGCTAAGAGGCCTCCTCCTATCATAGAGACACATCCTAAAATCATAAAGGTCCAGTAAAGCTGAAGACCCATACCGAAGACATTGAAGAAAATCCGCATCAAGGCATAGACCCCCAGAGCCTTGATTAAAACCCCGGACAGCATTGCTGAAATGGGGGCAGGAGCGCTGGGATGAGCATCGGGAAGCCAGGCATGGAAAGGAATTACGGCTGCCTTCAGCCCAAAACCAGCTAAAAAGAGAGTCATAGAGAAGGAAAGAAGGACGTTCCTTTTTCCCTGAATCATCCTTCCCACATCAGCCATATTAAGGCTTCCGGTGAGACCATAAAGCAGCCCCACTGAAAAGAGGATAAGAATAGAAGCAATTGATCCCATAACCATATACTTGAAGGATGCCTCCAGCTCCTCTGCCTCTACCCCAAAAGCCACCAGTGCATAGGATGATATAGCGGCAATTTCCGAGAAGACAAAGAGGTTAAAGAAGTCTCCCGTTAAGACTACCCCATTCATCCCGGCCAGCATGAGTATAAATAAAGCATAGTATCTAGACTTAGCGGTAAATTTCTTCATGTAACTGACCGAATAAATGATGACTAAAAAGGCAACCGTATTTATAATAATCAACATCAATAGACTTAGTCCATCGAGAACCAGATTTATCCCCCAGGGTGGAGTCCACTTACCCACGATATAGACAAAGATTCCGTGTGTCTTAAGTTGACCAATAAGGACAAAGGAGAGAATAGCCAGGCTAAGAGTAGAAAGAGCTGCCAGAAGATCGCTCACCACTTCCTTCAGTTTTCCTAAAAGGGCTAGAATAAAGGCAACTCCTAAAGGAATGGCTATAAAGAGAGGAATCAAATTCATCTGGACTATCCTTTTAACCTGCGAATTTTCGTTATATCAAATGTTTTATATCTCTGGTGAATTCGGATACAAAGAGATACCATCAGGGCTAAGGTAGCTACACTTATAACTATAGCCGTGAGAACCAGTGCCTGGGGCAGAGGATCAACAAACTTTGCCTGGGTAACTGTCTCCGTTACTATGGCCGGGACTCCTTCCCAGCGATAACCGAGAAGAATTAAAAAAAGATTCACCGCATATTCCATAATGGCTATTCCTATCACTATTTTTAAGATATTCTTTTTGACAATAACACAGTAAAGGCCAATAAGAAAAATTACAAAGCACAAGAAAAATATCATTGGGGCTTCTCCTTCTCTTCACCAGATTTGAAGAGAACCAAGGCCAAAAATACGGCAAATATTGCTCCTGCTACCTCCAGTCCCACACCGATATAACAAAGAGGAATAATACCGGCACTAATTATTTTCAAAGGATGTCCCAGGGGAAGAAAGTTCAAGAAAAAGTAGCCCCCCACGAAAATTCCCAGAAGGGCAAGAATAAGAAAGATGAGGACACCTAAGCTTTCTATTACAGAACTGGTTGATCTTTTTAATTTTTTATAAGCGACCTCCTTTCCGTAAGCTAGAGTAAGAAGAATAAAACAAGAGGCAATCATTACCCCTCCAGGGAATCCTCCTCCCGGCGTAAGATGCCCGTGCAGCACGACATAAACACCAAAGAGAATGATTAAAGGAGAAAGAAATTTAGTTATGGTTTTTACAATTATGGTCATTCCTTTCATTTTTTCCTTCCCACCCCTCTTAAGATTACCAGGGCTCCCAGGACGGCGGCAAAGAGAACCGTTACCTCTCCTAAGGTATCGTAAGCCCTGAATCCTAATACTACTGAAGTAATAAGATTCGCCGAACCTGTCTTTTTCAAACCTTCTTCAACATAAAATTGAGACACTCTCATCAGGGGATAGCCAAATTTGGGAAATTCAATAAAGGTAAGAGCCTGGTAGGCAAAATACCCAAAAATGACAATGAAGGCAATCACGGCTACCAGGCTAAAGACCTCTTTTTTACCTTTAATATCACTTACTTCCCTTTCTGTAGCTACGGCTCTAATTAAAATAACCAGAGCCACAATCTCTACTATAATCTGAGTAATGGCAATGTCAGGAGTCTGAAGGTAAAGAAAGGTTACACATAAAACTAGCCCCACCAGTGACAAGGAGATAACAGCCGAAAGAAGCGATCTGGTATGAATCGCTACTAATGAGCCAAGGATCATTAAGAATAATAATAAATAAAGTGGTAACATTTTCTCCTCTATAATAAGAAAATTAAAAGCAGCAGTATAAGACCTATCAGGTACCAGGCCAGATAGGTATGAAGAATTCCGCTGTGCAAGAAGCTCGCTCCCTTTCCTCCTGAAACGGCTAGATAAGCGAGGCCCCGCCAGATATAGTCTATGGCTCGATCTAGAGCCTGAAGGAGGTAGGCCGCTCCCCTACAGATCACCATACCCCAATCATAAAAATCTAATTTTTTCTTTTCCGCCGCCTCATAAATCTTGCTCAGTCCGGAAAAGTTTCTTACCGTATCATAAAAATCAACGCCGGAAACCTTCATCTCGGGGCTCACTTCCTCTCCCCCGATATAGGAGGTACTTTCACGAAACAGTCTTACTTTGCTTAAAAGGTAAATTATGGCTCCTATAATGATGCCAACAATAATCAAGCCAGTAGCTAAGCCTGGCTGCCACCATCCCATCCACTCTGCCGGAGGGGGTATCCCGGGAACTGAAGCAAGAATGAACAACCTCAGGGGCAGGCGATAAGCAAAGATCCCAAAGCCAACACATAGGGAAGCCAGAATCACCATAGGAATAGTCATAGAAAGACCTACCTCTTTGGGACCTGAGTGGGCATTTTTTGGCGGGGAACTGGAAGAGGTACCCAGGAATGTGGCATGGATAAGTTTCATAAAGCTGGCTAAAGTTAAAGCTGAACCAAACATGGCTGCCAAAAGCCACAGGATCCATAAATTCCCTGTGCCTCCAAACTTTCCCAATTCCACTACTCCTTGATAGATCATCCATTTAGAAAAAAAGCCGTTAAAAGGAGGAACTCCGGAGATAGAGAGGGCAGCTATAAAAAAGGTGATAAAGGTGACAGGCATTACCTTAGCCAGACCTCCCAGTCTATCCAGCTCGGTGGTTTTCATCCTGTGCTCAACCGCGCCGCCCCCTAAAAAAAGGGACGATTTATAGATGGCATTGTTTAACATGTGAAATATTCCCCCTGCTACAGCCACTGGAATTCCTGTCCCTATACCCAAAACCATATATCCCACCTGGCTCACTGCATGATAAGAGAGAAGCCTTTTTAAGTTGTGTTGTATTAAGGCCATCATTACTGCCGCGATGATGGTAAAGGAGCCAATAATCATTAAAAGAATACTCAACCCTGAGTTAGGGGTCAATCTAAAGAAGTCCAGACAAATCCTGGACAAAAGATAAATACCCAGGAGTTTATCCAGAGAAGCAGGTAAAAGAGCCATTACCGGCAGGGGAGCCTCTTCTGCCGCGTCGGGTATCCAGGTGTGGAAGGGCATAGTCCCTGCTTTGGCTATAGCTCCTATCATGAGCAAGACAAAAGCACTAATGGAGAGAGGACTGGTAAGGGAAATAGGACTTAATTGGTTCATCTGGAAAGTTCCGCTGAGCTTATAAAGGAAAAGTACTCCCAGGATGAAGACAAAATCGGCAGCTCCAACGATAAATATCCCTTTAGTAGCTAATCGATAAGAACCAAGAGAAAGAAGACCATATAGTAATAGAGCCAGAGCTCCCCAGAACACGAGGAATAGAATAAAGTTATTGGCTAAAATAGCTCCACTGGAGGCACCAATCGTCCATAAAAGATAGGCATAATATTCCCTTAACCTTTTTCTCCCGCTCATGAACTTTGCTGAATAAAGGCAGATCAGGAAGCCAAAGAGGGTGAGAAAAACAAGGATAAAGGAGGAAAAGTGATAACTTCGCAGGGAAAAGTTTATTCCTCCCAGGATGGAAAGCCAGGGTCTGGTGAAGACTAGCTCCTTAGCAGTAAAGATAATGAGAGCTAAAATGAAAGCAATCAAGCTCACCACTATAGAAAGACCCTCTTTTATTCCCTTCCTGGGGATTAAAAGAGATACAATCCCGGCTATCAGCGGTAAAAACAGAGGATATAGGAGGATATAGGAACTCATTTTCACCTCATCTGAAAATCTGGGCTACTGCAATGTTGGGTAGACCCAGGAGCTGGCCAATAAAAAGACCTATAGCTAAAGAGACAATGCCTAAAAAAAGCACACAGGCAACCATAGATCCACGGCCCTTAGAACTGAAAGAGATTTCTCTTTGGCCTAAAAAGATGCCATTAAACAACCTGAACAAATAAAGTATAGTGAGGATAGCAGTAAATATAGCCAGACCAGCAATCCAGAAATGGCCCTCTTTTACGGTAGCCAGTATTACCATTAGCTTGGCATAGAACCCCCCAAAGGGAGGAAAGCCCATAATAGAAAGGCTGCAGAAGAGAAATCCTACCGCGGTAACAGGCATTGCCTTAGCCAAGCCTCCCAGTTTGTCAAGATTGCTTTCTTTACATCTTTGCTCTACTAACCCAGCCCCTAAGAAAAGACCAGTCTTTCCCACCGCATGAATAACAAAGTACAAAAGTCCAGCTAAAAGCCCAATCTTCCCCACTAGAGCCAAACCCAGAAGGATAAAACCAATTTGAGATATAGTGGAATAAGCGATAATTCTTTTGATGTTCTTTTCCCTTAGGGCGGCTCCTGCCCCAACAAGCGAGGAAATAACCGCCAGCCACAAAATCCAGTCCCAGGAAACGGTAAAAGTAAACAGAAAAATTCGCACAAAAGCAAAGACCCCAATTTTGGCTATGAGGACTGATGAAAGAGCACAGACAGGAGAGGGTGCTCCTGAATAAGCATCAGGCATCCATACTTGAATGGGCAAAGTAGCAGATTTGGCAATTACTCCCAGAAGAATGAGAAAAAGAGCTAAGTTAGATACCGGTTGTCCTCGAAGAACTACCAGGTCTAAGGTGGCTCTTGCTTGATAAATGAGAATAAATCCTAAAAGCATAAAAGATGAACCGAGAAAGGTTAGCAAAAATGCCTTGTTGGCAAAAATGACCTCCTTTTTACCTCTAAAGAAGCCATAAAGTCGCCAGGCTGATAAAGCAGCTACCTCCCAGAAGACATAAAGTAGCATTAAATTGGCCGAGAACGAAATTCCCACTAGGGAGGAAATCATCAAGGTAGTTATAAAGTAATATTCCTTCTGATTATGGTAAGGCTTTATGTAGGTTAGGGAGTATAAGAGAATAATTATCCCGATGAAGGAAAATACCAGGGCAAAGATAAGACTTATTCCATCGGCAAGGAAGGAAAAGCTGAAAAATCCGGTACTTGAAACCCCGAGATTAACTCTTATCACCTCCCCTAGCATAATGGAGGGAAGCAGGAAAAGAAGAAAAACAAAAGAAAGAGAGACAATTATGACTGACCAGACACCCCTGATCTTTCTGGGAAATACCAGACAGAACAGCGACCCTAGCAAAGGAACGAAGATACTCAGCATTAGATACCAGCTAGACATTCCTTCTCCCCATGTTCTTGCAAATTTTTTCTGTCTTCTTCCGGGATAGTCTCAAAAGATCCTGCCCATTTAATTCTCGCTGACCGGTACGTTTATTTATGGTGACAATTCGCTCGGTACAGCAATAACAGGGATCAATGCCAGCTAAAATTATGGCAGCATCAGCAATACTTTCTCCGGGAACGGTGGCCTTACAGGTAGGAAGATTTTCATAGGTGGGGGCCCTCACTTTAAGGCGAACTGGTCGATTAGAACCGTCCGATCGGACATAGTGAAAGACCTCTCCCCTGGGAGCCTCGTGACGACCGATTCCCTCGCCGGGAGGAATTTCCTTAACCTTGACCGCGATCTCACCTTTTACGGTGCGAAGTTTCTCCAGACACTGACGAATAATCTTGATGGACTCAAAACACTCGAGCAATCTAACTACTGTCTTAGCAAAGACATCTCCCTCTTCCCGGGTGATCACCTGCCAGTCTACCAGGTCATAGGCAGCATAAGGATCATCTTTTCGTACATCAATGGCAACTCCTGAAGCTCTGGCAACAGGCCCTAGGGCACAGTAGTTAATAGCATCCTCTCTAGAGAGAACTCCTATCCCCTTAAGGCGAGCAGCCAGTACGGGATCATCGAGGGCTGCTTTGGTTACCATTTCAATTTTTCGCTCGGCCTCATCCATACCTTTCAAAAGAAAGGGGATATCTTCTTCTTTTATATCTCGCCGCACACCTCCCGGGATCATCATGGCATAATGGTTTCTGTTACCGGTAATGGCTTCAAAAATTTCCAGGATTGGTTCCCGATATTTCCAGATCCACATCCAGAGAGTATTGTATCCAATGAAATGTCCGGCTAATCCGGCCCATAGAAGATGCGAGTGAATCCTTTCCAGTTCCCCCACTATACTTCTTATATACTTAGCCCTTTCTGGAATTTCAATTCCGGCTAAGTCTTCCACGGCATTACAGTTAGCAATGGGATGCGAGGTAGAGCATATTCCGCAGATTCTCTCTACTAGAAAGACCATTTGATCAAAAGTTTTTGACTCGGCTATTTTCTCTATGCTCCGGTGATTGTACCCTATATGAACATTAATATCAATAACCTTTTCCCCCTCCACTTCCAGCTCAAAAAACTCTGGTTCTTCCTGTAAAGGATGGTAAGGACCAATGGGAATTATGGTTTTTCGGTTCATTGATTTTCCCTGATCTTTTGTCTTAAAGGAAATTCCCCTTCTGGCCAGTCCTCGGCAAGTAATAGTCTTCGAGGATCGGGATGATTCAGAAACTTTACCCCTAAGAGTTCGGCAACCTCTCTCTCAATCCAACTAGCTCCAGGAATTAGGGAAGCGATAGACTCTACCTCACAACCATCTTTGGGCAGCAAAACCTTCAGGGTAACGATCTTACTCAGCCCATCAAAAGAAAAGTGGTAAAGTATTTCTATTGAGAGCGGAGTATCCACCCCTGATTCAGTGATAAACCTTGCCTTCTGCTTTTTAAAGACAAAATTCGCTGCCTCTAAAATATCATCTCGGGCGATAGTGATGTAATACCTCTTGGGAGGTTTTTCTTCCCATTTTACTATTTTCTTTCCCAGTTTTTCTTTAATCTCTTTAATTATGTCTTGTTTGGCCATCCCAAATTTCCTTTCTATAGACTATTAATTACTTTTACCACCCCATCGATGATAGCCTCCGGTTTAGGGGGACAGCCGGGAATATAGGCCGTCACCGGGATAATTTTATCATAGGGTCCCACGATATTGTAGCCATTTTTGAAAATTCCACCGCTGCAGGCACATCCTCCAACAGCGATGACCAATTTTGGCTGGGGCATCTGCTCATAAACCCTTTTTATTCGGGGAAGAGCTTTTCTGGTAACCGCGCCGGTAGCCAATATGACATCGGCATGCCGAGCGCTTCCCACCAAAAGAATACCAAATCTTTCCAAATCGAATTTAGGGGTAAGACAATCCAGAATCTCGATATCGCAATTATTACACGAGCCAGAAGAGACATGATAGACCCAGATGGATTTCTTTAGAGCCCAGAGCTTGTTCATTGTTTATAGTCCTACCAGGGCCAGGACGAATCCCACGCAAGCCAAAGGGAACATCCTCAACCAGAAAAACTTTAGTGCCTGATCTATTCGGAGACGTGGGTTAGTATTCTTTACCAGTATTATGAGAATGAGGATTACCAGATATTTAACAATTGACCAGATGGTAGCCCATCCGTTAATCTGCATCCCCCCTAAAAAGATACTAATGAGAAAAACCGGCATAGCAAAGAGCATCATGGCCCTGGTTAACTTAAATATAGCCAGTGGAGGACCGGAATACTCTATATATGGGCCGGCCATAATCTCCTGCTCAGCTTCCGGTATATCAAAGGGGACAAAGGCTAGCTTTGCCTGCATACATAAAAACGCCACTATTAAGGCAATTACCGAAGAGAGATGATGAGTAAACATCATGCCATAATTCAACTGATAAGTGACGATGGAACCAATCTTGATACTGCCAATCTTAACTAGAGGAGTAAAGATAGCCATAATAAAGGGAAGTTCATCGGCCAAAATTAATTTCATCTCCCTCGATGCACCCATAGCTCCCAGGGGATTGGCAGAAGAAGAACCACCTATGATGATGGCTAGAGAAGGTAAAATGGAAAGGTAGATAAGTACGATAACATCTCCCATAAAGGACCTGTCGGGATCGAGATTCATTTGCCAGAGAATGAGGGAGACCAGAGTTGCTCCAATTAACCCAATGAAGGGAGCAAACAAAAAGCCTGTTCGCCTGGCCCCTCGGGGTATAATAGTCTCCTTACCCAAAAGTTTAAAAAAGTCAATGAAATTCTGATACCAGGGAGGTCCAATCCTCCACTGAATACGAGCCGTGATTTTTCTGTCCACCCAGCTTGCTAAGAGTCCCACCACAGCAGTAAAAAGAAAACCAGGAAAAACAACAAAGTAAAAAATGTTAGCTGCCATTGCTTATACCTTTTTCCAGGGAGTAACCTGAACCACCACGTTGTTCAGAAGATGTCTGTTTTCTTTAGGATCAGCCTCAAAATCACCGTATTTTATAGCTTCTTTGGGACAGGTTCTACTGCAAAGAGGCATCTCTTTTTCCTTCAATCTTCCCTGGCAGAGATCGCAATTAAAGGTAAGAAAGGGGATCATTTCAAAATAGATGGTTCCGAAAGGACAGGCCAGAGCACAGGATTTGCATCCCACGCAGAGGAAATTATTTCTTTTTAGAATACCATTCTCTAGCCTCTCCAGGGCCTCATATCGACAGGCATTAAGGCAAGGAGCATCCTCACATTTCCGGCAAATGAGCTGGAAATGTAGCCACTCCCTGAGGTAGATTATTCCATTGTTTTGTGGATGATAAGGGTAACTACATCTACACTTTACAGTACATTCCTCACAATCTGCACACTTATCCAGATCAATAAATAGTCGCTTGGCCATTTTAATTTAGTCCCAGATAGTAGGAATATCCTTTATTTTATCGTAGGTAAGCACCGGTCCATCTCTACAGACAAGGTATTTTCCCATCTGACAATGTCCACATTTACCTATCCCGCAGGACATATTCTTTTCCATACTCAGGAAAATATTGGGCGGACGGTAGCCTAAATCAAGCAGCTTAAAGGTAGTGAACTTCATCATTATGGGAGGTCCACAGACTATAACCGGACTTTTTTCTGTGTCTTTGATCTCCTCCTCCAGGTCGTCCAGGGTGGTGGTGACCAATCCAACTTTTCCTTTCCATTCTCCATCAGCCTTATCCACGGTGATACGAAAATGTATCTTTTCCGGGTGTAGATTTTGCCAGTTCTTTAAGACAGCTTCTTTATAGACGATGTCCTCCGGAGTTTTGGCTCCGTAGCAGAAAAGAACCTTCTCGTATCTTTCGATATTTTTGGCAAGAGCAAGAAACAATGACCTTAAAGGAGCAAGACCTACTCCTCCTCCCACGATTAAGGTTTCCTTCTCCTCAAAATCAGAAAGAGGGTATTCCTTTCCATAAGGTCCCCGTATTCCTACGGTATTTTCTTCTTTTAAGCTGTGGAGGGCCGAAGTTACACTACCCACCTTCATCACAGTAACTTCAATCTTTTCTTTTTCATAAGGGGAGCTTGAAGGGGTAAAGGGAGCCTCTCCCATCCCGGGCACGGTAAGCTGGACGAATTGTCCTGCCCTAAATTCCAGGGAATCTTCGGGCTTAAGAACAAATGTCTTGATGTTAGAAGTTTCAGGAATTATCTTTAAAATTTTTGCTTTTGTCGGTTGATAAGGATTTTCCATCTCCTCATCCAGTGGTTAGGCTGTCACTCTTAAATCTCTTACCACTTCTCTCATATCTATCTTACCTATACAGACGCTAATACATCTCCCGCAGCCAGTACAGGCATCCAGTCCCAGGTTTTCTGGAAAGAAGCCAAATTTACAAAGGAGGCGATTGGCAAACCTTTGGGAAAGTTTTATCCTGGGATTGGCTCCGGCAGCAACCCGAGCAAAACCTGTATATAAACAGGCATCCCAGAGGGAGGTTCTACTAAACCCCTTTTTCCCTTTCTCGTCAAAGAGAAGAAAACAACGACAGGTAGGACAAATGTGATTACATCCGCCGCAGTCCACACATTTCTCAACAGCTTCTTCCCAAACCGGAGAATTAAAGCTATCCTTTATGATTTCTCGAAAACTTTTGTCAGACTCAAAATCTTTGTTAATTTCTTTTACCTCATTGAGCACATCCTGGCGTCTCTTTTCTCTTTGGCTCAATTGCTCTTTGCCTGCCTTTTCCATTAATTCCTTGTTTTCGTTAACTATTCTTTTACCTTTTTCCGAGCCTACTTCCAGAACAAAGCCTCCCTCCACCAGCGAAAGATTTAAGTCAAACCCCTCTTTGGGATAGGGAGTTAGATCTAGCAAAGTGCAGAAACAGGTATCTTGGGCCCTAGTACAGTCACTGGAAATCAGGATTATATTGCCTCTTTCCTCAATATAAAAGGGGTCCTTAAAATCTCCATTGGCAAAGACACCGTCAAGAATCTTCAGAGATTCAAGATCACAGGATTTTGCTCCCAGAATAATCTTTTCTCCGGGAGAGGCGGGTAGGTTTTGAGAAAAGTATTCACCTACCTTTCTTCGGGGAGGAATGAGGAAAGATTTAAGAGGCTGAATGGGGCGAATTTCCCCTAGAGTAATATTCTCTAATGAGTCAGGCTTGATTCTTTCATAGAAGAGGAAATCGCCTTTCTTTCTGGGAGCGTAAAAGGGAAATTTCTGGCTGATTTCTCTCAAAAGAGCCTCAAAGTTAGCCTTGCTAATAAAGTAAGTTTCCATCTTTCCTAATTCCCGGATTTTGTGAAATTTATCACATATTAATTACTATGTAAATTTTTTTGTCAAGAGCGGAAAGTGGTGGAAAATTCCTGAGAAGAGAGCACAAAATCATTCGGAAATTTCTTCGGAACTCTTAGATAAATGATAAGACTTAGTCCAATTTAGAGAGCAGCTTTTAACTCTCCTTTTAGATAAAGGTCTATTCCTTCAGCAGCTATTTTAGCATCGGCAATAGCCGTTACTGCATCTAAATTTAGATTAACGATATCGCCACCTGCAAAAACTTTAGGTAGGGAGGTTTGGCCATTTTCATCAACTTTTACTTTCCTTCTTTCAGTAAATTCAAGTTTTTTAAAGAGACCCTCAGGTATGAATGAAAAGTCAGGCCCCTGACCAATGGCTTCGATTATCATATCGCCCTCTAAGAAAATCTCTTTTTCTTCATAGAAAGTGGGGCGAAACCTGCCCTGCTCATCAAATACAGACTTTACCTTCATACATAGAAGGCCTTTGATTTTACCTTTCTCATCCAGCTTGACTTCTTTTGGTCCCCAGGCAGGATTAAACTCGATTCCTTCTGCCTTGGCATCTTCAATCTCTTCTTTTTTAGCCGGCATTTCGTCCCAATCCTCTAAAGAAACGGTCTTGGCTATCACTTTTTTGCCCGGATATTGCATATGCTGTAACCGGAGAGCTTCTCTAGCTACATCTATGGCCACATTCCCGCCCCCTATTATGATGATTTCTTTGCCTACGTTAAGACTTTGACCAATTTTATTTTCTTCCAAGAATGGAAGCGCCAGATGAGCTTTCTCAGCATTTTTAACCCTGGTTGAGCGGCTTACCGTGGTTCCTATCCCCAGATAAACTGAATCATACTCGTCCATAATATCCTCAAATAGAACATCTTTCCCCACAGTGGTATTGAATCTGAACTCCACTCCCAGGGAGGCAATATAATTTACATCCTTATCAATAGCTTCTAGAGGTAATCTGTAAAGAGGTGGTCCTATCCGCACCATCCCCCCTCCACCGGGCAAGGAGTCAAATACAGTTACATTGTGACCTTTAAGCCTCAAAAAATAAGCAACTGACAAACCACTCGGACCTGCCCCTATAACGGCAATCTTTTTGTCAGTGGGCTTAGCTGGCCTAAGTTCCAATGCAGTTTTATAATCTTTAACGGTATCGGAAACGTATCTCTTTAACCACCTTATTGCTACCGCCTCGCCCCGTATACTCAAAGAACAAGCCTCTTCACAGTGCTTCATACAAATCCTTCCACATATTGCCGGTATTGGGTTATCCTCAAATATTTTCTTCAAAGATTCAGCGGGTTTTTCTTCATAAACTGCTCTGATATAATCAGAAATCTTTAGATGCGCTGGGCAGGCTTCCTCGCATAATTTACACTCCAGGCATCTGGAGGCTTCCCTTTTTGCCTCTTCTTTACTATAACCTAAAACTTGCTCTATAAATGATAATTTCCTTTCTTCAGGCTGAACTTGAGGCATGGGTACACGCTCCGGCTCAAATAATGAATATTCCAGATCGGACACAAATCCTTCGTTATCTTTTTTGCGGTGAGCCAGACTTGCTTTCAATATGGAATATTCTTGGGCGGGAAGAAAATGTTCCTTATCTGACTTTTCATCCTTTGGCAAATAGATGAAACTATCAGTGGCAAAGTGAATATGAAAATAGTCTCTGGAGAGCTTCAGAGAGCCTGGCGGGCAGATATCCACGCATAAGCCGCAGAAACAGCATCTGCCGTAGTCAATTCTAGGACGCTCGTTTTTCTCGCTGGGCTCAGGCTTTATCTCGGGTATCTCCACCATGGTAATTGCCTCATTGGGACAGATATCCGCGCAATTACCACAGCCAGTGCACTCATCCCAATCATTGAGATGAAAACCTCGATAGCGAAGAAAGGGTTCCTTTGGCTCAAAGGGATACTTCAAAGTGCGCGGCTTCTTGAAGAGATATTTAATGGCAGAAAAGGGGCCAAAGAGACTTCCCTTTTTATTTACTTTTGACTTTTCCTTCATCTATCCACCTCTGGAGCTGATATATTTAGGCTCATCATAATATGACCTACATCGGCAATACTTGCTCCTTTTAACAGTTTTTCCAAAATGAGAATGGCATGAGGATAGGAAGGTGACCTGAAATGTACCCGGTAAGGTTTATCCTCTCCGTCACTCACCATATAAAGTCCCGTTTCTCCTCTGGCGCCTTCTATCCTTACATAAACTTCACCTTGGGGTATTTTCCATTTAAATGGGTTGGGAACCTTTTTATAAGCCGGCCCTTTAGGCATTTTCTTAAGACATTGTCTTATGATAGATATACTCTGTTCCACCTCCTCCCTGATTACCATGGCCCGTGAATATGAATCGCCTTCTTCCATTATTGGTATCTCAAACTCTACATCTGAATATGCAGCACAAGGATCAAGTTTTCTTATATCCATCTCTATACCGGTTGCCCTCAAAACCTGACCGGTAGCCCCTAATTCAATAGCCTCTTCTTGGCTTATTTTACCTATCCCTTTAGTCCGCTCTACAAAAAGGCGGTTGTTGAAAAATAGGCTATCGTAGTCGGGAAGGTGACTTTCGATAATTTCCAAAGTTTTTAAAGTCTTTTCCTCAAAGTCCTCGGGTAGATCGCGACGAACACCGCCTGGCCAGATATAGATGTGGTAAACTCTACCACCAGTGAGATCTTCGAAAAGGTCCAAAATATAGTCTCTATCTCCGATGGTCCATTGACCAAGTGTATCAAAACCAAGCATATTAGCATAACCCCACATCCAGAAAAGATGGGAGGTGAGCCTGCTTAATTCTAAACAAATAGTCCTTATGTAATTTGCTCTATCTGGAATTTCTATTCCTCCCAATTCTTCAACTGCCATAGCATAGACCATTTCATAGGGGTCAGGGTCCATTACGTTAAGTCGACACACCAAGGGGAAATTTTTGATCCAGGTTCTATATTCCATTAGTTTTTCAAAACCCCGATGAAGATAGCCTGGATTGGCACGAGCTTCCAGGATTCGGTCTCCTTCGACTTTGAGGGTAATACTGAAATTACCCACCATACCCAGATGTTGGGGGCCAAAATATAGTTCTAACTCCCTGGTAGGAACACTTGTAATACCTAAATCCTTACTCAAAATTTCCATCCTTCCTTCGCCTTCTTCATAAATTTATCACGTTCTTGTTGGCTCATCTGATCCAACTTTACTTCTACTTCCAGATCTTTATGCAAACCTATTAAAGCCTCTTTTGTAATTTGAATTAAATAATCTTTAATGGGAACCTCCAAAAGGGGCAGCTTCAAGGTGAGACTTACTTTATTTTCTCTTATCACAACCTCATCAATCATCCCTAAATCCACTAAATTGTAGTTAATTTCGGGATGCATCACTTCGGATAATACTTTTTTTGCATCATCTTGCGAGATTTTTTTCATGAGTTCTTATCTCCAAAGGTCTTCTCAACAAATTCCCGGGTATCAAAATCCTTTCTAAAAGGAGGCGCCTCTTTCCATCTATCTAAAAAAAGAGGAATCAATCTTGGATTTTCTTCAAACTCTATTCCAAACATCTCCCATATTTCCCGTTCATAAGTCTGAGCATTCTTGAAGATGGGAATAACAGTTATAAATTTTGGATTGTCTCGATGAATTCTTGTTTTTAACATTACCTGGAATCCATCTTGATAAGGGGAGATATGGTATATTAATTCAAATTCTCCTCTGTTAATCCAGTCCACACAGGAGATAGCAGAAAGATGTTTGAGTCCCCGGTCTTTAAGAAAGTTTAGCAAATTCGAGATCAATTCCTTCTTGGTAGTCACAATTAATTTTCTCCCCGAGGAGATAACTACCTGTGTATCTTTAAAGGTGCGCTCGATCTCCTCTTTCAGTTCCTTTTCTTTGCTCATTTAACAAACCTCTTTATCATTCCTTAACTGGATATAAAGGTGGCCAATCAAGGCCCCCCAGAACTTTCTCTTGGTTCTTCCTATAATATTCATAGTTTTCTTTGTATTTTTTATATCCAGTTGCCATTTCTTTATCAATCATAGTCCAAAGATGGGTTACAGCGATGAATATCGCCTCGGGTCTAGGCATACACCCGGCAATCCAACCATCTATAGGAATGTATCTATCTAAGTGCTTTATCGTATTGTAGGAATCCCAGTACATCCCGCCATTTATAGGGCAGGAACCAAATCCTACAGTATATTTTGGATCAGGCATCTGTTCATAGGTCCTTATAATTGCTCTTAAGGTTTTTACCGAGACGTATCCCGTAATCAAAAAAAGATTTGCCTGCCTGGGAGTAGCCACAGGAATAACTCCAAAACGCTCTGCATCCCAGCGAGAGGTTATAACCGGTGGAACCTCAATAATCCCGCATCCAGTGCAAAAATAAACCACCCATAATGAGTATTTCTGGGACATTTTATGAGGCTGTTTCAACCATTTCATAATCTGATTTCTATCCATTCTTTAACCCCGAATCAAGTTTCTTTACATTGTGCGATAAATCGCACCGCTACACAATTCTTGCTATAATTAGTCCTGCTAATGCCAGTATGGCTGGCCATTTCCAGCAGTATTTTATTGCCTGGTCAATTCTTAAACGAGGAAAGACTGCATTAATAAAAAGGCTAAGTATAAATATAACCAACATCTTAACCAAGAAGATAAGAGGATTTCCTCCACCCAAAAAGAGATTAACAAAAAGCCCAATACCAATGAACATATGAAAGCCGTGCTGGATAGTTGTTAAAGCTAAATACTTTCCTCCATACTCAACGGCTGGTCCTGAGGCAATCTCCTGAGGGGCACTAACTATATCAAAAGGTCTTATTCCCAGCATCGCTGGAAGAATCATAAAGTAAGCTATAGCAGGAAGGGGAAGGTAAATTATCCCCCAGGAAGAGCTTTGTTGAGCCTTTACAACTTCCAACAATGACGTAGTCTTGTAGTAGGTCATAACTGCCAGAATAGCAAAGAGGAAGGGAACCTCGTATCCAAGAGCAAGCATCATTTTACGAGATATACCTATACTGGTATTTGGATTACTTGCTTCTCCACCACTTAAGGCAATTCCCAAGGGGGCAAGAAGCATAAGGTAAATAACAACAAGTAGGTCACCAGATGTAGCAAGAGGAGCAATCCCACCAAAGGGAATAAAAAGTACCAAAACTACTGAACCAGCTAAAGATAAAATGACGCCAATATCAAATATTCGGCCATGGGATATGCTCTCTTGATTAACTAGTTTAATAATGTCTATAATCGGTTGATAAATCGGTGGACCGTACCGGCGCTGGATTCTGGCAGTTACTTTTCTGGATAGGCCCAAAAAGAAAATTCCAATTACCAGAGCAATTAAAGGTAGGAAAACTATCCATATAGTTTTTATTACCATAGGCGCCATCCTAACTTAACAAAAATTAAAAAGGCTAAAAAAAGAAGGATATACAGGGCATAAGTATTTACATTTCCGGTGTAAATCTGTCTTACAAGCTGGAAGAAAGATTGGCTTTTTCCTACCAGCCAGTAGTAAAAATCATCCACTACATCGCGCAAGTAAGGTCCAATTATCCTATAGGCCTGATCATAAAATCCTGTACTATACTGGTATTTATCTTTAGGTACAAATGAGCCAGCAGCATAGCTATCATACTGATCAACGCGTCTTGACTTTGCTGATAGCGAGAATACAAGATAAACAACTACGCCGGCTGCTAAGACTGCAGCAAGGATAGTAATCATATTTAGTTCTCCGATCTCTTTGGGCATACCAAATATAGTAGTAGAAAGAGGCTCTATGCCAAAGGATTTTTCAATCCCAGAAATTACTTTTAAAGGAATTCCAGGTAGGATGCCAAATACAACAATGGCTAAAGTTAAAAGAATCATAGGAAGCTGCATTGATAAAGGTACTTCCTTGACCTCTTTATATTTTTCAGGAAGCTGCCCTAAAAATATGTTATGCAGGAATTTGTACCCATATAAAACTGTTCCCCAGGTTCCTATAAGGGCAGCAAAGGCTAAAAATGGATATTTTTCCATAATTAAAGTTTTGTATATCAGCCATTTGGAAACAAAACCGTTAGTCAGAGGAATACCAATTAATCCAGAAACACCAGCCAGGGCTGCCGTAAAAGTAATGGGCATTTTTTTAATTAAACCGCCCAGCTCGTTTAAATCCCTTATTCCTCCAGTTCTATGTTCTATTGCTCCGGCAACAAAAAAAAGTAGGGCTACGCAGATAGCATAATTTAGGGTATGAAACATTCCACCAGCAATACCTAAGGAGGTAGCAATTCCAACGCCAAGAAGCATATATCCTCCATGTCCGATAGAAGACCAGGCTACCAATCTTTTTGTATCATCTTGAAGAATAGCAATGAATATTGCAATAACTATAGTAATAGCTCCAATCCAGCAAAGCACAGAGTTAAAGTTTAAGATTCCGTAGCTTAACTTATGAAGAAGACCTAATCCTACTATACTATACATAATCAAAAGAAATCCATAGAGCCCCATTCTCACCAGGACTGCTGAAAGAACTGCTGAAAAGGGAGATACAGCTTCAGCATGAGCATCGGGAAGCCAGGTGTGAAGTGGCCAAATTGCATTTTTGATGCCAAATCCAATTACAAACATAAGCAAAAGGAAAAGAATGTATCCAGGTGAGGCAGTTTGCAGTAAAAAAGCTAAACGGGAAATTCCCAATGTCCCGTAAGATACATACAGACTAACAATGGCAAATAGCATAGCCAGACTACCAGCAACTGACATAATAATGTATTTTAACCCGGCAGCTACTGCCCTTCCCCCCTTGTAGCTGATCAAAAGATAGGTGCTCCAGCTCATTATCTCCCAGAAAATATAGAAGGAAAGAAGATCAGCGCTAAATACAATTCCCAGCATCCCTGCATTAACAAATAATATCATAAAATAATAAAAATCCGGCCTCTCATAGTGCCTCATATATTCTAAGGAAAAAAGAATTGATAAAAATCCAATTCCGGCAACTGTTATGGCGAAAAACCAGGAAAGAGCATCCATCCTTAAAGTAAGGGATAAGTTTAAAAAGGGAAGGGAATAAAAACTGGTATAGATTTTTTGGTTGTAAGTTAAACTAATTAAAATAACTGTGGCTAAGGATATTAAAATTGCTAAAATATTACGAGTCTTTCCAGAGATCTTCCCAGCTAAATAAACCATCCCAGCTCCAAGAAAAGAAACCACTAATATAGTTATAAGCTGCACCCTATGTGCCTCCCAGAACCCATCCAATATACCCTGCCCTTTCCAAAAGCTCATTGGCTGCTTCTTTAAGCAAGCCGGTAATAAACTGGGGATGAATTCCAATTGCGATGATCGAAATAGTCAAGATAATGAGGGGAATCAATATAAATCCTGATGTTTCAGTTACTTTCTCTAATTTTTTCCCTTCCTTAAAGTAAAGGTTCTGCACAATCCTGAAAAAGTAGCCAGCTTCAACAATAGTTGCAATTAAAACAACAGCAATAAAGGCTAAGAAAATTGGTTTTTTTACTTGAATAGCAGCATAAATTATTGAGAATTTGCTAATGAATCCGGCAAAGGGTGGAAGACCGATTAAGGAAAAAGAACCTATGGCAAAAGCAAAAGAGGTTAAAGGCATTTTTTTACCTATTCCATTTAAAGAAGTAATACTTTTAGAACCTACTCTATAGATCATATACCCAGCAGCTAAAAAAAGAAGTGCTTTAGCCAGAGCATGAGATACTATCTGAAATAAGGCGCCAAAAACTCCAAGAGAAGTTGCTATCCCTAAGGCAAAAACAATTAGTCCAATTTGACCAATACTGGAGTAAGCCAACAATCTTTTAATATCATCCTGTCTAAATGCAGACATCTCACCAATTAAAAGGGTTAATAAACCAAGAAAGGCGATAAAAGTTAAGATGCTACCAGCGTTAAATATGGTGAAAATCATCCTGGCTACACCATATACTCCAGTTTTAATGGCTATACAGGATAAAATAGCACTAATCGACGATGGTGCTGATGAGTGAGCATCAGGCAGCCAGGCATTTAAAGGAAATATAGCTGCCTCAATGCCAAATCCAGTGATAAAAAAGGCTAAGGTGATAAATAAAAAGGTAGGATCAGCTGAGGTAATCTTGCTGGCAATATGAGCCATATTAAGTGTTCCAAAACCACCGTATAAAAGGGCAATACCAATTAAAATAAAACTCGATCCAATAGAGCCCTGGATTAAGTATTTCATTGCTGCCTCTGTTCCCTCTTTGTCCTTATTGTAAGCAACAAGAGCATAGGATGAGATACAGAGAATCTCAAAAAAGACAAAAAGGTTAAATATATCACCGGTTAAAACTATACCTATTGCACCAACCATTAATAGTAAAAATAAAATGTGGTATTTTTCAGTAGGCTCCTCTTTTATATAACTAACTGCGTATATAGAGACCAAAAGACCAATACCCGAAATAAGAATAGCAAGAAAAATCCCCAAAGGTCCCACTACCAAATTAATACAAAAAGGCGGGTTCCAACCACCGATAAATACAACAACTGGTTTTTTCAAAACCTGAGGAATTAATGTAAGACTAATAACCACATTAATTAATAAAGCTGCGACAGGTATATATTTTTCAATTTTTTTGGAGATAAGACCAAAAAGAGGAATAGAAAAGGCCAAAGCTAAAGGTACACCAATTAATAGTGATGGATTTACCATTTTAATCCCTTTATCCGGCTAACATTTAAAGTCTTATTATGCTCATAAACTTTAATAACAATAGAAAGTGCTAAAGCTAATACAGCTACTCCAATGACAATAGCAGTTAAAACTAAAGCCTGAGGCACAGGATCTACAACATTGGTAGGATTTATCCCTGGTTTAGAAAATATAGGGGCAGTTCTTCCTCTAATATAGCCAATACAGATGAGCAAAATATTTACTCCAGTATTAACAAAGTGAAGCCCAATAACTATCTTAATTAAATTTGTCTTTACCAGAACGATATAAAGGCCAATTAAAATTAACCCCCCTGAGGCAATATAGTACATCCAGTTATAGATAGGGTTCATCTGCTTCTTCCCAGTAAGTCATCAATAATAGCGGTTAGCTCAAATCCAATTTTAAGCCCAACAGCAATATATATAATTGGAATAATGCCAGCACTAAAGATAGTATTGGGAATTCCTTTGGGCAAGAAATTAGTCAAGAAATATCCGGAGAAAACAAGACCAAGAAGTCCAATTCCTACAAAAATTAGTCCACCTAAACTCTCCACCACGCTGAATGATTTTTTATCTATACTCTGTTTTGGAAAAGCAAGATACATTAACAAAAATCCCGAAGCAATAATTGCTCCTCCCTGGAATCCCCCTCCAGGAGTGAGATGACCATGGACAAAAACATAAGCTCCAAAAAGAAGGATCAAGGGGAAAAGTAAGTGTGATCCGGTGCGCAGGATTAAACTCGCTCTTTTGCTTCTATCTTCACTCTTAGATGCGATTTCCTTAACTTTCTTCTCTACAAATAGAACCGTACCAAGACCAATAGCAGCGACAAACAATATTGTAACCTCGCCCAGGGTATCAAATCCTCGATAATTTAATACCACCGAGGTAACTATATTAACAGCACCAGTCTCTTCGATTCCTTTTTTAATATAATAATTAGCCACATCTATTTTATCTTTGCCAAAGGGAATTTGCGAGAAAGTCAAGATAAATCCTACAGCAATCACGGCAAGTATAATGAGACTAATAATTCTTCTCATTTTTCGTATCTTTCTGTTTTTTTTATGGCAATGATAAATATTGCTGTAGTTAATCCTGCACCAATAGCAGCCTCAGCCATAGCAACATCTGGCGCCTGAAGGAAATAAAATAAAATAGAGGTAATTAAACTCACCGCAGCACAGGTAACCACAGCATTTATTAAATCTTTAAATATAACTGCTGCAACTGCTAAAATAATCATAATGAAGATAAGTATTAGCTGAAAAATCATTTACCTTCCTCCTCTACTTTAATACATTCCTCAAATTCTTTGCACTTATCAACAACACTTTTGTCCCAGAGTTTCACTCCACTTTTATAGCTTGCTCTGGCAAGGGCATGAGCACTGATAGGATTTGTAAATAAGATAAATACAGCTATAACTAAACATTTTAAAAACCAGGCAGGCTCAATTATACCCACACCGACAATCGACAAAAATGCCCCCAGAGTTGTGCACTTTGTTCCAGCCTGGAGTCTGTTATATACATCGGGTAATCTAAATACTCCTAAGGCACCTAAGAAAAGAAAGGCTACTCCAAATCCTGCTATTACATAACCTATTATTTGATTCATAGTCCTCTATCCAGATAACGAGCTATAGCTATTACTCCAACAAAAGAGAGCACCGCATATATCAATGCTACATCCAGGTAAATGCGCCTCCTAAAAAATAGAGCTAAAAGGACCATTAGTGCCACCGTAATGGTTACCATTATATCAACAGCAACTACTCTATCTGGTGATGTTGGTCCTCTGGTAGCACGAATTAAAGCTAGGATAACTGCAACTGTAACAACTCCAAAAAAAATTAACAAAATCATTCGAAAATCACCTTCAGGTATGTTTCAAACCTTTTTCCAATAATGTCTGTTGCTTTGTCAACTTCTTCAGTTTTTACATTAATCCAGTGGATAAGCAAATTATCTTTCACGACTTCTATAGTTAAGGTTCCCGGAGTTAAAGTTATGGAATTTCCCAGAATTAGCTTTGCAATATCGGATTTAAGGTTTGTTTTAATCTGGACTATTCCTGGTCTTATTGGCATTTTGGGATGAACTATCCGGTAGGCAACATCAAAATTTGCCCTGATCATCTCCCAGAAAAAAACTGGTATGTAAAGGAGAAAATAAAAAGTCTTCTTTAAAGTAATTCCTGAAAGACCTTTCTCGGTAAAATAACTATAACAAAATAGGGCAATAAATGCTGAGAAGATAAGACCTGCGATTAGCTCCCCCCAGGCTAGGGTTGAGGTTAACAAAATCCATAAGACAAATAGAGAAATCAAAGTTAAGATATATCTACCTATTTTGCCGAATTTATTTCGGGACTTCATTTTGTACTCGTGAATTCTCTCACCGCTTATACTAGCCAATTTAAAAACTAATTCCTGGATTTTGTGAAATTTATCACAAACCAATTTACTCTACAAATTTTTTTTGTCAAGAGCGAAGGGGGGAATTTCTCCTCGGACTGTCCCTTTTTATCAGCTAAAGGAGGAGTTTCTCCTCAGCTCCTCCTTTTTTATCAACAGACACTCGCATTAATAAGTTAGACAATGATTTTTGACTCCTAAACAACCCGTGAAATTTATCGCAAAATAATTACCATATGATTTTGGGATACGCAGCTAAAATCTTAACTAAAAAATCAGAAAAAAACTAGCTAATTTTTCGTTCCCCTTCACCATAGTGACTTGACCTGGGAGTATCAGCTTATTATAATATACTGATAGATTCTTATATAGGTAAATTATCAAAATGATGAATAATTTTTACGATGACCTTAAGAATAAAATATTCAGGATAATTTTAGGAGAAGTTAGAGGGAAAGACCCTATTCTGGATATAGGATGCGGTAGTTGTAAACTAGTTCTCTTTTTAGCTAAGAAACTTAAAAATGTGAAGGTTGTTGGTGTTGATCTCTACAGTGGGAAGTTGCCCAATATTACAGAGAAAGTTAGAGAAGAAAAAATTGCCAATCAAGTGCAATGTATTAAGGCAGATGCCTCGGATCTAAATTTTCTGTCCAAAGAGAGTTTTGGTGCAGTGGTAAGTGTGTATTCCCTGCATGAATTCCATACCACACAAAGAACTTTAAGAGAGGCATTTAGAATTCTAAATCAAGAGGGGAAAATAGTTATAGTAGATTTTATCAGAGAAACGTTAGCAGATAGACTATGGGGAGAGAAGTACTATTCCCCTGAGGAAATAGAAGAGATAGTAGAAAAAGCAGGTTTTTGGGATATTAAATCTCGACTTTTATCCAGAGAAGGTCCAGTTATATTTACCGGCGTTAAGAAGGAGGGAAATGAGTAAAGTTACAGTATCATGGGCCGAAAGAAAGAATAGTTGTCTGGCATAGACTGTTAAAACAAGAACAGTGGTTTTTGAAAATCTCAAAGTGCAGAATAAGAAAAAAGAAGTAGTTATAGCGGATAGCTGATTCTCTATAGGGAGAACTTAGAAAATGCCAAAGCCAAAAGCGGTGATAGATTATACCAAGTGTCATCCTGAGAGGTGCGATGCAGGAGTATGTGCTGCTGTATCCGAGTGTCCTCATGGGATTTTAATACAAGATGCTCCTTGGGAAGTACCTTATACCCTACAGGAATTTTGTGTTGGCTGTAGTAAGTGTACCATAGACTGTCCTTTTAAGGCAATTGAAATGATATAAGTATAAAAAAAAAATTACGAAAAAAAAGAAGAGATGGAATGGCAAAAGTAGCGATAAGTTTAGATGATAAAGATATAGAAGAGCTTAAGGTAATAATCATGGATAAAGACAATGATGAAGCTCTAAAATTTTTAAAAGATAAAATCCAGTCTCAGGTACTTCGTAAAGAGAAAGGAAAACTGGATGTTATAGGAAAGACACACCTGTAAATTTAATTAAGGAAGCAGAAAATTTTGGATGGTTTTTTTAAAGGGTTAGATGAGAGAATTAGAGTGAAAGATGGTAAGATTGTGGAGAACGAGAAACAGAAATAGAAAAGGGCAATGGACACGAGTTTCTTCAATGAGGAGAATTCCAATTCAGGATCGGTGGCCAAGAACGTGTGCTTCAAACATATAAAAGTAGCTCTATTGAGCATAGGCTGTTTATTCCTTTTAAAGATGAGACCTCCGGTAAGGAAATATATGGCGCAGGGGGGTTGGATAGGTTAAATGAGCAGTTATTATCCAGAATCAAAAGTTGAGACAAAGGGATTTACGGCAGTACATTATGACGCCTTAATGGATATCATAACCTTTGGCAGATATTCTTTATTTATAGAAAAGTCTATCGAGTTGATGGGAATTAGACCAACGGACAGGATTTTCGATTTAGGAACAGGCACAGGCAGGAATGCTTGTTTAATGGCGAAGCATCTTTCGAAAAAAGGGAAATTAATCGGGATTGACATTTCCCAAGAGATGATTTCTCAGTTTAAGAAAAGGTGCGTTAATTTCCCCAATGTTAAAATTATCCATGCAAGGGTTGACCAATCGTTGCCTTTTAGAGAAGAGTTTGATAAGGTTTTTATTTCTTTTGTGCTCCATGGATTTCCCCAGGAGGTTAGAGAAGTGATTATAAAGAATGTCTTTGAGTCACTAAAGAGTGGTGGGAGTTTTTTTATTTTAGATTATAATGAATTTTCTTATAATGAGACGCCTTTTCATTTGAAGGTTCCTTTTAAACTTATAGAATGCCCTTATGCTTTTGATTTTATCGAGCGAGATTGGAAGCAGATACTGGCAAATCATAATTTCAGTGGGTTTGAAGAGTTTTTTTTCTTCAAGGATTATGTGAGATTATTGAAAGCCAAAAAATTGGATAGTAATGAATGACCTCACAGCAAGCTGTGAGGTATCCTAAACTGCAAGGATAAGGGGATCGAGTCCCCTTATAACCCCGGCCATTCATCCCCCAGCAAGCTGAGGATTATTCTGGCATTTTTTTATAAAGATGAGACTTTTCCTCGAAACGATAGGGCAGTTTTTTTGGATGCTGTAGGTATTTTTGATGGATATTCTCAAAATTCTCCTGAGAAAATTCTTGAATTTTCTGATTGGATGAATCTCGAGATTGAACCTTATAAAATCTCCTTAGATAGGTTGAAAGACCTTCTTTTAGAGTGTACTATGGAGAAAAAGTAACAGAGACAGAGTAAAATTAGAAGCGATATAAAGAGGATTAGCTAATAAAAGGGAGAGTAAAGATTCTGGATAAAAATAAAAAGAGTGATAAACTAAAATGGAATTTCACGATGGGTCTTTTACATGGAATATTTTTCACTGGAGGAATGGGTTTTAGCGATCCCAATACTGTTCTTCCTGTATTTGTGAGCAGTTTAACTAATTCCAAAATCCTCATCGGACTTTTTGCCTCAACCGTAGAAACAAGAGGTTCCTTCTCCCGGCTGGGTAGTGTTTTACCTCAGTTATTTGTAGCTAATAAACTAGAAACCAGGACTCATAAAAAGCCTCTATTGGTGGAGGCCATTATCGTCCGGGCACTTCTCATAAGTCCAAATTTGTCTTCTTCTTTTGTTCTGGTATTTGCTTTGGCTGGTTTTTGTATAAATGGAGGCAGAATAGGCTATACCAATTACTTATTGGACATTTCTCCCAGGAAGAGGCGACCAACTTATATAGGTTTAAGTAGCAGTTTTCTTGCACCGACAGCTTTTTTCCCTTTGATCGGTGGAGTAGTAATTCAGTATATTTCTTTTGCATTCCTTTTTGTTTTAACTGCCTTACTTGTTTCCATGAGCTTTTTCTTGAGTTTGAAACTGGAAGAACCCAGAAGATATATTTAGACGAATAATTTTTACGAGGGACAAGGCTGGAAATAAAAATAAACTAATAAGGAGGCTAATTTTAAAATGCCATGGATAGACAAGAATAAATGTGTGGGATGTGGAATATGTGTCGAAGAATGCCCAGTAGATGCAATATTGATGGAAAATGAAGTGGCAGAGATAAATATGAATGATTGCATTCGCTGCGGTAAGTGCCATGATGTATGCCCTGAAGAAGCAGTAAGACATGATAGTGAAAAGATACCAGATGAAGTAAAAGCAAATGTAGAAAAAACAAAGAATTTTATGGACGCCTGTGCAAAATATCTTGGTAATGTTGAAGAAAAGCAGAAATGTCTTAATCGAATGATAAAACACTTTAATCAAGACAAGATAGTTGCAGAGAAAACAATAGAAGAACTTGAGGCACTTCGTAATTTGGTGGACGAAGAGATCAATAAATCTTCTTGATTTGAAGGCAAAGTGCGATCATATAGCATTTCCTTGATAAATTAACATTTCTCCAAAAATCTACTTGACTTTTATATGGTACGCTAAGGCGTGTCAACACATTTTGGGGAAACTCCTGTAGTTTGACTAGTTTCTACCATCTTCTATAATGATATTAGATTTGGCAACTGTCAAGAAATTGGGGGAGACAGTATGGTAAATTTACTCTGGCTACAAAGTGGCTGTTGTGGGGGTTCCACTATTTCTTTTTTGAATGCGGACCAGCCGGACATTCTTACAGCTCTTGAGATGCTGGGCGCCAGGTTTGTGTGGCATCCGGACTTGAGCCCGGTCATGGGGGAAGAAGTACTAGAAATCTTTGATAGGTTCAAGTCTGAGAAAGAAAGGCTGGACGTATTAATGGTGGAGGGAGCAATTTACCATGGTCCTAACGGAACGGGTAAGTACTTCATCTTTCATGATCGTCCCTTCAAGGACTGGATTTTGGATCTGGCTAAAGTTGCCCATTACACCATGGCCATAGGGACTTGCTCATCCTTCGGTGGAATTCCGGCTGCCAGCAACAATCCTATGGAGGCCACGGGATTACAATTTCTTCATGAGAAAAAGGGCGGTCTCCTCGGGCCAAATTATATGTCTCGGTCAGGTCTTCCTGTGATCAATATTGCTGGGTGTCCCGCTCATCCAGATTGGATCGTGGAAACTCTTATTGCTCTAATTTCGGGAAAACTAGATAGCAGCGGGCTAGATAAATACCAACGACCAAAGGTGTTTTATAGCAAATTAGCCCATCACGCCTGTCCCCGAAATGAATATTACGAATTTAAGGCCTCCGCCGAAGAGTACTCCCAGCAAGGATGTCTGTTTGAAAATCTAGGCTGCAAAGCTACACAGTGTGAATCCGATTGTAACGAGAGATTATGGCTAGGCCGAACAGGAAGTTGTACCAGGGGAGGATTTCCTTGCATTTCCTGTACCTCCCCCAAGTTTCCCGATGGATTTGTACCTTTCTTTGAAACAGAGAAAATTGGAGATATTCCCACCACTCTGCCTCTTGATGTCCCCAAGGCCTGGTATGTGGGAATAAGTGGTCTGGCTAAGTTAGCCTGTCCTAAGAGACTCCTGGTAAATGCTGTCTCATTCAAAAGAGTCGATGTAGAATAGCTCAAGGATATGAAAGTTGAAAAAAACTATTAAGATAAGTCCATTTAATCGTGTGGAAGGAGATCTGGAGATAAAAGTGGGGTTAGAAGATGGCAAGGTGACAGAGGCTTATGCTTCCGGGGTGATGTTTAGAGGATTTGAAAGGCTGCTCAAAGGAAGGGACCCTATGGATGCTCTGGTCTTTACCTGTCGAATCTGTGGCATCTGTAGTGCATCCCATTCCACCGCCTGTTCTAATGCCTTGAGAGTTGCCTTCAAGGCAAAAATGCCTCCGAATGCTTATTTAGCTAGAAACATAATTCTGGCAACTGAAGTTTTGCTCAACCATCTTACCCACTTTTATCTTTTCTTCGCGGTAGATTTGGTCAATAAAAAATACCTGGGTAGTGGCGCACACAGAGAATTGGCCCGACGATTTGCCCCTTTTGAAGGCAGTTCCTATTCAAAATTCATTAGGGCGCGGACGAATCTTCTCGGGGTTTTAGGTTTATTTGCCGGAAAATGGCCCAATACTCTTGCCTTACAGCCTGGTGGCACTACACGGCCAGTCAACCTAAGCGAAATTATTAGAGCAAAGGGCATCTTGGTAGAATTTCAAAATTTTTTGGAACACGATTTGCTTGGCAGTGAGATTGAACGCTGGCTGGAAAATAAAAATTTAAAAGATATCGATTTCTGGATGGGAGAAGATGGTCACGAGAATAGTGACCTGGGGCTTTTCATCAGATCCGCACCCCGGTTTGGTTTAGATAAAATAGGTAGGGGGCCCGGCAAGTTCCTCTCCTGCGGGGGATATGAGCTGGCAGACGGCACCACCTGGCTTAAGAGTGGTTATTTTGACGGAGAATTTAAGTCGTTTAATGAGGGAAAAATCACTGAAGACATTAAATACTCCTGGCTTAAGGGTTATGAAAAAGGAAGACATCCTTTTGAGGGAGTGACTGAACCCGATGTTGATAAGCCTGGGGCCTATAGTTGGGCTAAATCACCGCGTTATAACGGGAATGTGGTAGAAGTCGGTCCACTGGCCAGGATGATCAACGACAGGGATCCCCTGGTTTTAAACCTGGTAAGTGATATAGGGCCCAGCGTCTATACCAGAGTCCTGGCACGACTCCACGAGGAAATCAGACTCCTAAAGCAACTAAACATCTGGCTCGAGGAAATCGACCCCTCTCAGCCTTTTTATATAAAACCAGAAAAGCCAAAAGAAGCGGAGGGTAAAGGATTGATTGAAGCAGCCAGAGGCGTACTCGGTCACTGGATCATAATTGAAAAGGACAAAATTAAGAACTACCAGGTGATAACTCCCACTACCTGGAATGTTTCACCAAGGGACTCTCATGGCAATCCAGGTGCAGTTGAAGAGGCTCTAATTGGTACATCAGTGGAAGATGAGAAGAATCCCGTCGAGATTGCTCATATCATCAGATCCTACGATCCTTGTCTTTTCTGTACTGTACATGCTTTGAAAATGAATAAACCCATAACTACTTTTGAGCTGGCAGTGCAGGGGATAATTAAGAGAGAATACTCATGAAAAAGAGCGTGAGTCTATCTGAGGAGCAATTACAAGAGAGCATGTGGATTGAGATCATCAGAAGGATGGAAACTATCTATGCTGAACTGGCCAATAACCAGGCAGAAATTGAAAGAAAGAATAGAGACCTTCTCCAGGCTCAAGAATTCACGGAAAATATTCTCAAGAGCATGGTAGATGCCCTCATTGTAGTGGATTCTGAGGAAAAGATAACCATGGTCAATCAGGCCACCTTAGATCTTCTGGGATATAAGAAAGAAGAAATAATCAAAAAAACGGCTAAAATGATCCTTGCCAGTCCAAAAGAAAAGAGAAGACCTTTTAATGGATCTTACTTAAGCAAGTTTAAGGAACCATCCATCCAGGATTTAGAAATTGACTTTAAAAGTAAATCCGGAGAAAAAATCCCCATGACTTTGAGCAGCTCGGTAATGAGAAACTCTGAGGGAGAAATCATCGGGGTTATCGGGGTAGCCAAGGATCTACGCGAGACTAAATGGCTTCTCGCTGAAGCTGCCGCAACAGAGGCCGAGAGAGCCAAGGCTCATGAGCTGGAAAGAGCCTATAAAGAGCTTAAAGACCTTCAAAGTCAGTTGATTCATTCAGAGAGATTAGCCTGCATAGGTCAGTTGGCCGCCGGTGTAGCCCATGAAATAAATAATCCTCTTGGCGGAATCTTAGTATACAGCCACCTCTTACTGGAGGATCTAAACGTGGATGATTCGAAAAGAGCCAATGCGGAGAGAATAATAAACGAGGCCACCCGCTGCAAGGACATCGTGAAAAGACTTCTCGATTTTGCCCGCCAGCCTGAGCCTAAGGTGGAACCTCTAAGCATAAATATGGTACTGGAAGAAACCCTATCGTTAGTTAAAGATCAGGCGCTGTTTCATAATATCAAAATTACTAAGAAATTCCAGCCCTCCCTACCCAATATTATGGGAGACGGGTCTCAACTTCAGCAGGCCTTTATGAACATCATCTTAAATGCTGCAGAGGCAATGGAGGGGGAAGGAAACCTGATCATTGCTACTGATGCTCCGCCGGATACTCGATCTTTAGAGATTGCCATCACCGATAACGGTTGCGGAATCCCACCTGTCCATATAAAAAGATTGTTCGAGCCATTCTTTACCACTAAAAAAGCAGGCCACGGAACCGGGCTGGGACTGGCAATTACTGCCGGAATCATTGAAAGACATAAGGGAAGTATAGAGGTGGAAAGTAAGGTAGGGGAAGGGACCACTTTTACCATTAAATTGCCTGTGGAAACGAAGAGAAAATAATGGCTAAGCTGTCTATTTTAGCCAATATCCTGGTAATCGATGATGAGGAAGTGATGCGTGATTCATGTAAGCAGATACTTTCCCGTCAGGGACACAATATCAAGCTGGCAGAAGACGGATACCAGGGATTGGAGTTGCTGAAAGAAAAAATCTTTGATTTAGTCATTCTTGATTTAAAGATGCCCGGTATTGATGGAATGGAAGTTTTAGAGAAGATTAAAGAGAGTAGTCCAGAAACAGCAGTAGTTGTAATCACCGGTTACGCTACCGTGGAATCGGCTGTTGAGGCTATGAAGCGTGGCGCTTATGACTTTCTTCCCAAACCATTTACCCCTGAGGAGTTTCGGCTAATTATAGAAAGAGCACTGGAAAAAAAGAGATTAATTCTGGAGAACATTTACCTTCGTCAAGAACTGGAGGTAAAGCGTAAGTCAGAGGTCATTATTGGAAAAAGTAAAGCAATGCAAAAAGTGTATGAATTGATAAGGAAAGTAGGGCCCACTGATAGTACTGTGCTTATTCTGGGAGAGAGCGGTACCGGCAAAGAACTTGTGGCCAAGGCGATACACTATCATAGTCAGCGAAAGAATAAGTCATTCGTCACCGTAGACTGTGGTGCATTGGTAGAAAATCTTTTTGAAAGTGAACTCTTTGGACACGTTAAGGGTTCTTTTACCGATGCTGCCTCTACCAAACACGGTAGATTTGAGGTAGCCAATGGAGGAACGTTATTCTTCGATGAGATTGGGAATATAGGACCAAATGTACAAGCTAAACTGCTGCGAACAATTCAAGAAAGAGAAATTACCAGGATAGGGAGTTCAAAAACCATTAAGATAGATGTGCGAATTATTGCCGCCACTAACAAGAACTTGAGAAAAGCTATTCAGGAAAAAACATTTCGGGAGGATTTGTTTTATAGATTGAGTGTCGTTCCCATAACCTTGCCGCCGCTGCGGGAAAAGTCGGAAGATATCCCAGAATTGGCCAACTATTTCTTAAAAAAATATAATCAAAAGAGGGGAAAGAACTTAACCGGCATTTCCCAAAGAGCAATGAAGGCTCTGACAGAGTATAGCTGGCCGGGGAATGTAAGAGAGTTAGAGAATGCTATTGAGCGGGCCGTAGTATTGGCTAAAGGCAATGTTATTGAGCCTTCTGATCTCTCATACTATGGACTGACGGTTAATGTATTCCCTGGGCCTATGGCTGGAAACCAAAGACGCCTTATAGATGTTGAGGCCGAACACATTCTAAAGATACTCAAAGAGACAGGATGGCATAAGAGTCAAACAGCTAAACTCCTAGGTGTGGATCGTAAGACACTGCGTTCCAAGATGAAAAAATACCGAATAACTGAAAATTTGGGGAATAATTTCCCATTATTGGGGAGAAACTCTCCCACGGAGGAACAAGGAATCTAAAAGAAAAAAGATTAATATATACTGATAGCTCTTTATTTATCAACCACCCGGAAAGCTTACGGGTGGTTTTTTTTGTGACTTCAGAAAATTTGGTATCAAAATTGCCAACTAGGATATAAGAGTGGTTAAAAATGAATAATGAAAAAATTGGGAAAATCTTAATCGTTGATCCTGATATCAACACTCAGAAAGAGCTTCTTTCTCTTTTCAGTAGTGAAGGATACCAGGTAGAAATAAGTGAGGGGGTCACCGATGGGCTGCAGAAACTCAAAGACATAAAGTTTGATTGTCTCATTATGGATGTTGAGTTACCAGAAATGAAGGGTTACAAGGCCTTGTCCATTGTAAGGACAGTTGACCCAAAAATAGACGTAATTATGACGGCTGCCCGTAATACCCCGGAGCTAGAAGCCAGGGTGCGAGAACAGGATATTTTCTACTACTACATAAAATCTTTTGACAGAGAAGAACTGAGATTAGCCGTCCATGACGTATCCAAAAAACTGGGAAAGATTAAAGAGGTGAGGAGAATGAACGAAGAAGCAAAAATTCTTATCATCGACGATGATCCTGCTTTTGTGGAGGCAACTACGACTATCCTAAAGAGTGGGTCCTATAAAGTCGAAGCTGCCTATGACAAAGAAGAGGCAATGGAGAAGATTAAAAAAGAGGAGCCGGATTTAATTCTTCTGGACGTGATGATGCAAAGATTGGATGATGG
>Ga0307430_1000131_pt1 | contig 73280 bp, 53 predicted proteins | sample SalMarWE160130MG_FD_202159 | JGI IMG/M metagenome (GOLD analysis project Ga0307430, IMG submission 202159) | Salt marsh sediment microbial communities from the Plum Island Ecosystem LTER, Massachusetts, United States - WE1603-130 | ecosystem: Environmental > Aquatic > Marine > Intertidal zone >... | reverse complement strand
TTTTGGACTCTATCCGCTTTAGAGCTTGGGCTTCCATTTCTCCCTCCTTTGTGAACTATTGTAAATGAAAATATCTCTTCTAACAACCCTAACCGGACAAATGTCCTAACTGTAAATTAGTTAAAAAGATATCTGTTCTATTTGTGTAAGAAGGAAACAAAGTCAATTCTTTTTCTTATATTCTCCAATCTTAGCCAACATATCTCTTATATGTATCTCGGCATAAAATCTCCAGATAATTTCATCTATGATTTTCCCGCAAAATCTCAAGAATCTATAAAGCATTTTAACTTCCTTTAACCTCTATAATACATCAAAGAAATAAATACCAATTTCACTCTTGAACTTATGGCCGCTCCGAAACTGAAACTTCACGCTTCCACGCATACCTTTTATCGGAATTTTTATCCATCAACATTATAGATACTTCATTTCTACCGGTGGAAATATTTTCTTTAAAAGTTCCGAAAAAAGACTCGTTCGGCGAAACAGTTTTAGAATAGTTCTTTATAATTATAGATTCTGTAATACCTTTATTTACAATCGTTTCCCCTTCATATACAATATTAACATTTAATCTAAACGAAGCACTATAGAGTGAATCTTCTTTTAAAAAAATTATTCCCGAATAGGGAACATTATAATATATTCTAATATAAGGGAACGCTTCTTCATCATAATCTATTTGATAAACAACGCTAAAAGATTTACTGAAATCCTTCATGGGCATATCTTTCATCATTCCGTGCATTCCACCACTCGGCGGTCCCATAGCCATAGGGCAGCCTATTATTCCAACCAATAATAAGAGGATAATAACACCTGTTAAAAATCGATTTTTCCTATTCATAGTCTCCCTCCTTAAAGCAATTAATGTATATCACTCCTCTTTTTTAACGTAAAAGTATATACTATCGCTGCTGTTGAATGCACTAAAAACCCCCAATCCATTTTCTATGTTCGATAAAGGTTCATTAAGATCTCTTGTATCCTGCATTCGCGAAGTGTATAAATCAGCATATTCCTGATTAATGCGGTAAATCTTAATAAGGTGTTTACCGTAATGCGTAAAATTCATACGCCTCATTTGATATGTGTTTGAATTGGTAGGTACTGAGGTGAAATTTCTAAAAGAGATAGAATCACTACCAAAGAATCCGCCTGTAAAAATTGGTTCAGGATCTGTTTCCAGGTTCTTTACTATGACATAAAACATAGCAGATGGAACATCATCCCATGTTATCTCAATGTTATTTGTATCAGTCGGACCCCAACCAAAGAAATCTTCGGATATATAAAGAATCGTATCTGAAATCTCAACATTCCGAGGAGGAGGAGGAACTATTGTATTGGCTGTCAAAATTCCTCCATTATAAGAAATATTAATTCCGAAAGAATCGCCTTCTTCAACTTCTAAATCGCTGCCTGAGTAATGGTAGTAACCGGAATCGCCGGAAACAGGGACAAGATCGTATCGTTCTTCCTTTTTTATTAGATATACTTCCGCATCATCTATTGACGGCGTAACAGTATCCTCACTACCCAGAGGTAAAGTACCTGTAATTTTAATATCATCAATAGTTTCTCCGGCAAACAAATATGCTTGTACTACAACTCCTGAAGTTCCGGGAGCAAATGGAGACTCTTCTGTGCAGCTTACAGAGCTTATCAACAATACTAATGCTATAACAATAATTAATGCTTTCTTCATTTTTATCACCTCATTTCAAATTAAACTGGACAAATAAAGTGGGTGTAAAACCTAACATCGTAACGTCAGTTACAGATATCGGAATAGTATTCAGATTATATTGGCGATACCAGATATTTTTATGATTGTAAACATTAAATACGCTCAAACCCATTTCAGTAGCCATCGATTCGTTCTCGAACTTCCGCGATAGACTCAAATCAAGACGATGGTAATCCGGCAATCGATTTGAATTCTTATCTCCCACATGAATATAGCTTACTATTTCACCGTCTAACATCTCAAGGAAATACTGGCTTTCCGGAGCTGTATAGGCATTACCGGAAGCATAAACCCAGGTTGAAGCAACCGTCCATGGACCTAAATTCAATTTTGCAACCGCATTGATTTCATGCCTACGGTCATGACTCGCAGGGAAACTTTCTCCCTCGTTGAAAGCGGGAAACTGATAATAAACCTTGCCAAGCGTATAGCCCAGCCATCCGCTTAAAGTACCTCTCTTTAACTGACCAAGAAATTCTAAACCCTTTGCTTTCCCTGTTCCGATAAAGAATCTATCTTCATAGTCCGCCTCTCTTCTAAAGCGGGGTGAATATTCTATAAGATTCTCAAGATCTTTTTGATAACCCTCGACACTTAATAAAAATCTTTCATTTTCATAACTCAAACCCAGTATTCGATGCTCGGAAAAAGAAGGTTTGAGGTCCACATCCGCCAATAACCAGAAATCACGACTCTGATTCGTTAGATTTTCATTTACTATTCTATGTATAAATTGATAGTAATGCCCCCAGGCTCCTTTTAATTTTATGTTTTCAGTTAACGGATAAATTAATGACACACGTGGTTCAAGATAATTTTCTTGAGTCTCCTTATAATGAGTAGCACGAACCCCCAATATCAAATCCATCTTACTAACCCTCCACTTATCCTGCGCATAAAAAGAATACTGGTTTGTTTTATCTTCAAGATTCAGTATATTGGTTGTATCGTTTAAACTTGATATGTACTTTGCTTTCAATTGTGATGCTTGCACCCCGAATTTAAGCTCATGAAATCGATTAAGATGCCACTCCGAGTTCAATTTGAGGGTAATATCCGTCAAAGAATTGTCTTCCTCCGAAGCATTGGAAAATCCTCTAATATTGCTTGTACTATCATCTAGATCCAATTCCATATTAGTCGTGCCATCATGCTGACTGAAATAATTTGAATAAGCAAGATTTATATCCGTGTGTAGACGATCGTTCCACTGATATGACCAGTTACCGCTACCACCCAGATTTCCCCACCTGGTAAAATCCGTAGTACTCAAATTAGCATCTGTGCCAGTTTCCGTGGACCTGAAGGGAATGCCCGAAAAATCTTGCGAATTATCCAGATTATCTCTACCATTGTAGAAGCTGAGTGAAAAGATATTCTTATTAGAAGGCATCAAGGTCAGTTTGGTGTTCAAATCATAGAAGTAAAAGCTCGGCTTGAACATACTTTCCATAATATTTTCGTTTAGCGGTCCACCCATAACTGGACCACCTACAGCACCCCCGGATTCTTCCCCGGTTACAAAACTATATATACTATTATAAAGTGGACTCTCAATAAAATCAGTATAAGAACGACGAGTGGCAATTATAAAACTCCCTTTAGTCCACGGCAAAGGGGTTTCATAATTAAAATGTGCGCTCAGTAAATTTGCGCCTACGCCAATTTTTTTCTCATTCATATCGCCTTTTTTCCCCGTCAGATTGACAACACTGGATATCCTACCACCGTACTCTGCCGGGAAACCTCCTTTATAAATTTGCATATCTTTTATAGCATCAGCGTTAAAAGCACTGAAAAAACCAAAGAAATGATCCACATGATAGATAGTCATGCCATCGAAAAGTATAAGATTTTGATCGGGAGTTCCTCCTCTTACATAAAGACCGGACTCTGCATCATTAGCTCCGCTTATCCCGGGCAAGAGTTGCACGGCTCTGAATATATCTACTTCTCCCATATTCGGGAGCGTATTCAACTGCCGTGGAGCTATTGTATACTGGCTTATGTACTCGGCGACTTCCAGCATTTCTGCTTGTGCTGTAACTTTTACCCCATCGACTAAAATAGCCTTAGGCTCCATCTCAATCTGAAGAGGGTCCAAGCCTTCAGACTTATTATCTACCTCAACAACTTCTAATTCGTACCCTATATAGTTAACCTGAAGACTGCATATGCCGACAGGTACACCAATAATTACGAAATACCCATCACTATTGGTGGTCGTACCTCTATTTGTTCCCCTCAAAACAACATTGGCATAGGGTAATGCCTCTCTGCTTTCCTTGTCTCTTACATATCCTTTTATGTCAGCACTCTTAGCATCTTGACTGGCCAGCACATTTCCTGAAATAACAACAGCAAAAATAATAAGTGCGACCAAGACACGATTAATTTCTGTACCTAATTGATATTTCATTAGCACCTCCTAATCAATTATTACTCTTCTTGAGTACATTTTCATGTTAGACCCAACCATATTAAATTCGGTTCCAATATAAATATACAAAAAAAATAGAAATACGTTTAAAAACACAAAGTTTATTACCCGAAAATTCTGAATATTTAGACGCTATATTTCGAATCTATATTTTCAGATGCAAAAAAAACACATAATTTGGCCCAAAATACAGCAAAAAAAACCTTAAAAAGTATTCAAATAATATATAGGTTTAAGTTATTGACAACCAAAACTTTAATAGAAAAAGTGATTTTTCTTCTCTTCTGCCCTTGACTTTTTCCGAAACGTTGTTATATTAGGATTATACACTAAAGGTTCTTTCAGAGAAAGAACCTTTTTTATTAATAGTATTAAATCCTTGCCCAAAGATTACAGCCATTTTTTTCGTTTAAAATAAAATAGCATTGTCCCTCCCACAAGAAGGAACACTCCCCACACAGTAAAATAACCCCAACGCCAATCAAGCTCAGGCATGAAAGAAAAATTCATACCGTAAATACCGGCAATAAAAGTTAAAGGAATAAAAATTGCAGCGAACATAGTCAATACTTTCATAATTTCATTCATTTTATTACTTATACTTGAAAGATAAGTATCGTGTAAGCCGGAAAGCATATCCCGAAAAGTCTCAACGGTATCAATAACCTGGATGGTATGGTCGTAAACATCTCTAAAATATATAATAACATTTACGGAAATAAGAGCAGTCTTATCCCTGGTAAGAGAATTAACTACTTCTCTCAAAGGCCAGATAGATCTACGAAGTAATATCATATCTTTTTTTGATTTATGTATGTTACGTAAAGATTCCGGGGCTGTTCGCTCAACAATATCTTCTTCTAACTCTTCGATTCTATCCCCCATTTTTTCAAGTACAGAAAAATAGTTGTCGACCACTGCATCTATTAAACTATAAAGAAGGTAATCGCTCCCCATTTTTCTTATACGCCCCTTTCCTTTCTCTAACCTTTCTCTAACCGAATCAAAAACGTCTCCTTCTCTTTCCTGAAAAGAAATAACAAAATTATCACCCAGTATCAAACTCACTTGTTCAACTTCAAGCTCTTCATCGTTGTTATCGTAATAAAGCATCTTTATTACAAAAAATATATATTCATCAAAATCTTCTATTTTCGGACGTTGAGTTGTATTTCCAATATCTTCCATTACAAGAGGATGTAACCCGAAATACTCTCCAATCTTTTCAATAATATCGGTATTATGAACACCATCGATATTTATCCAGGTAACCGAATCCTTATCTTTAAAGGCAAAACAATCCTCTGCCTTTACTCCTTCTTTTTTGGTAAACTCGTTTTCATTATAATCGATTACTGAAATCCTAACCTCGGCAGTTTTTTCTTCCCCAATATAGATTACGGTACCGGGACTAAGACCCTTATTTCCGGAACTTGTTTTGTATGATTTCGCCATACCATCCTCCTTTTTCTATTAAAAAGATCTTTTAGAATGGCAAGAATTATTAACCATTAATCTTATTTTATAATTTACTTTAAATTTTCTTAAAGTAAAGTCAAGAATATCCGTATAAAAAAACATATCCAAGTATACATTGACATGTTCTGTAAAAGTCGTATAATAATATATAAGGAAGGAAAATAAATGGAAGTGAAGGGAAGTGCAATTGTTGTTCTGCCAGAATTCATAAAAAGCAATTTCGGCAAAAAGAACTTTAATATATGGCTTGACTCCCTCCCGGAAGAAGCACATAAAGTTTATAGAAGTAAAATCATGATAAGTTCATGGTTTCCTCTAAAAACAATATTTATTGAGCCTACCAAAAAAATGTGCGACATGTTCTACAAACAAGACCTAAAGGGTGCCCGGGAAATTGGAAGGTTCAGTGCCGAATACGCTCTACAAGGCTTTTATAAAGTATTTATAAGAATAGCTACTCCACAAGCTCTAACAAGAAGAGCTTCACAAATTTTCTCAACCTATTGTAAACCGGGTTCAATGGAAGCAGAGGAAATAAGTGAGAAAAAAATACTATTGAAAATAACTGAATTTTCGGAAATGGATAAAATTGTAGAAAACAGGATATTAGGCTGGATAGAAAAAGCCCTCGAAATATGCGGTTGCAAAAATATCAATCTGAATGTGGTTAAATCTTTGACTGACGGTGACTCTTCCAGCGAAATCGAGATAACCTGGGACTGACCACGATCTTATAACTCTAAAAAAACTTAAAACTTTTATATTATAATTAACTGTAGCATATAAAGCTTAACGCCCTATCAGAAGTGTTTCAGATAAAAAAATATAGATCTTGAGCCTTAAATACAAACTTTTTGGCAAAGAAATGAAAATTTTCGGATTTTAAGAACAACATATAAAAAAGCCGACCCTTACGGGGCGGCTTTTTTGTTGGGTTTTCGGTTTTTACTATCTTAAAACCGTAATCTTATGAACCTCAGGTTTGTTCTCTTCATCTGATAGGATTCTGAAAAAATATATCCCGGATTTAACTTGACCAAAGTTAATTTGCTCTTTTCCCCTTTTCAGCTTATAGTCTTTTTTCTCTATAACTCGTCCTGCGATATCAATAAGTTCAATGCTCGCTTTTCTATCATAACTGGACGAAATATTTAGAATGAGACTTCCTGTTATGATAGAAGCAGGAGGTTTGATGTAGTTTTCGCATATCTCTCCGGCGTCAATTGCGCTTGTGTCTTCTGCGGTTTTAAACACTGCTATATAACCAATATCTTCCGCAGTATGTTCAACTTCTAAATCCGCGGACTGTTCTTCTTCTACCTTTACTGTTACCTCAGTATTAGTTAGATCTTTATAACGTAAACTTGCAGGGTCGCTTTCTATTTCACATCGGGATTTTATCATATCGGCTCGAAATGTTTGCATACCGGCAAGGAATACAGGTACGTTTACAGTATCAATAACAGGAAATTCAATGGTATTCCATTCATGAGATACTGCGGGCGTTTGTCCGGATGTTGTTTTGGAAACTGTGAATATTTCGTCATCGTTTATTCTTCCGGTCCCCGTCTGTATCGCGATATAATGGATAAACTCCGGTTTATCATAACCCGGTCCATGTAAATCCTCATTATTCTCTTCGTTTTGAATCATAACTTTAAATCCATTTGAAGTTACGTCTTTTACCCTGGTTACCAATGGGAAATTAAGATTATCCGTGACCGTCTGAGTAAGTACAATTATTCCGCTGCAATATTTAAAACCCCTGGATTTAAAATTAACTCTTGTCCAGACCTCATACTTAGGACAGCAAATCCTACCGGCTTCCCATGTTTTACCACCGATCCTATGTACACCTTCTTCTATCGCCAAAAAGGAAATGGTTTCTTCGTTGTGAATTCCATCGAGATAATCCCATTCCTCCATCTGGAACTTAAATCCATTTGGTTCTACATCTTTAACCCTTATAGTTGTCGGGCTGCTATCATTACATGAAGGGGGTCCCATTACAACAATAGGATTACTGTATATTTCCGGGAAGTCAACATTATGCCACTGGGAACGGTCTGACTGACTTACAGAAATCTTTTCTGCTAAAAGCTTAATACAGTCTTGAACTGTCACTTCTCCTTCATAAGGCAGCATATTTTCTTTCGTAACAGTTACACTCATTATTCCTCCTGTGGTAGGATTGACTCCCAGACTCAAGTGCCCATTTTCATCGGTGTAACCGCGTTCATATACTTCATCCCCTTTCCAGAGACAAACATACGCATCCATAATACCCGTCAAACTACCATCTTCAGTTACAGTTATAATCATATTTTTAAATCCCGTAGTTATAATTTTATCATGGTAAACTTTCATCTTTTTAGGGACATCAGTCCAAACTCTCATCAAAGGACATCCAAAAAGACTGTAACCATGATATATAGTTTGATAAGGATGTATTTCAGTCTTAGCCAGTGCCACAGCAGCTCCTATCCTGGTAACATTGTCATGAAAAAGTTTATCCAGTAAACGGTTATGGAGTTCTCGATTACTTGTAAAACCTGCACCTCTTGTAAAACCAATATAAGCAGGACCACCTTTATCCGGGGGGAGAATAAAAGCTTCCATAATTGAAGGTCCACAGCACATATTCCAGGGTTCATAATCAAAGTTCTTAAAATCATAAGCCGCTTGATAGCAGGAATAAATAGCCATCACTCCATAGTAATCTTTATTTGTTAGGCAATCCAGCCCATTTCCCGATTCTACTCTACAAGCACTAGGACGTTGCCTCTCCCAGTGAACCTCGCAGGAATCAAGACTCACAAGAAAATCTCTGTACTCACTTGGATTATTATTACCGGGAGCGGAAACCGTAAAAATATCAGGGGAACCGTGACCGAAAAAAGCGAAGAAGCCAAAATGTTCGTTCATCTTGTTTATTACATCACTTCCCATTGGCAAATGCCCGTCATCATTCTCAACCATTGTTAAATCATTGGTAATCCTTGAGGGAATAGATCCGCCTGAAACGATAGAATCTGGGTACCATCTCATCTGATCCACTGCCGCCCAGAAAAACCTGGTAAGATAATTTACGTCCTGCGGATTTTCATAACTGACCAACTTTTCAAACCAGTTTTCGACATCTTCCGAGTTCTCACAGGGTATTCGTCCAACATACAACTCAGGCTCCACATCAATTGAATCATGATGTGGTTCTCCATAATATTCGTCTCCATCTATATTCCAATCTCCATTTAAGTCAGAGTAATACAAATCTGAAGGTGCCATTACTACGGGAGATGTTGGATCTGAAATATTGGAACTGGGAGTAACTGTTCCATACCGCACCGGGACGATAGTTTCATCTCCTCCAAGTAACACCCATTGAGCGCCATCTTCATATTTGTCCATAAGAAAACCTCGTATCGCGCCTGCCGAATCGCAAATATTTGAAACAGAATCACAGGAATAATTATCTAAAATTTCATCAACTGTATAAATCTTTGCCACAACACCTTTCTTAGTTATATAATCGGCTACAGGTTCGAAAGCCTCCTCTAACGTCTGATTTGTAATTATTATATATTCAGCCGGAAGGTCAGGCCCTTCCGAAGAAGTTAAAAATAAAGGGATAAGCAACAGCATTAAACTCCGTAAAAGTAAAATTTTTCTTCCTGACCAATCCATTAAAACCCCCTTAATGAGTTAACAGCACAATCTTCTTACTATCCTTAAAATTCCCTGCTTTGAGTCCGCAAAAGTAAATCCCATTTGGAAGAGAAGTGTTCAGCTTATTTTCCCCATTCCATTTAACTGTATATATGCCGGCTTTTTGCTCTTTATTTACAAGGGTATTAAGAACTCTCCCCATCGCATCATAAATATTAAGATCTACTTTGCTCTTTTTGGGTAAGCTGTAGCGAATTTCAGTCGCTTGAGATGGAGCGTTGAGACTCTTTACGAAGAGGGCATATTTATCCGGCTTTTCTTCATCTACTCCGCTACCTTTAGTAACCCATACATATATATAGTCAGAATAAAAATTTCCCTGTTCGTCTTCCACCATTATGTCTATCCAGTAGCCATTGTCTCCTTCACCTGTATTCCACCATCCATCGCTCGTTTCCCCATTTGTTACTACATAATAAAAATTACTATTATCAGAACGATGATTTGGGGGAACACCACTAGCATCATAGATATAGTTTACATCCCAATCTTCAGTGTAGGCATCAAACTCAAATACAGTCTCCCAATAACCCCAATCAAGATCGAGTAAAACTCTATGTACACCGTTTCTCGGATCAACGTCTTGTGGATTCGTAGTAAACTCCTCGGCCTTAACAATAATATCCACATCTGTATTTTCAGGGAGCTCCCAAGGATCTAAAACAAATTGATAATTGCCATTTAGAGTAAGAAAAATTTCATGTATGGTTGGGTTATTATAATCGTCACATAAGGGATCAAGACGCCAGTATTCAGTAAAATCAGGATCAAGCGGATTATTCGCCGCCACGGAGGCGTTCTCACGGTATCGCTTGCTATTAAAATGAAGGTGATTATATTCCACAGTCTCATATCCGTCAGCTATAATTGTCCATGGATCTACCGGGTCCTCTGGATCAAGATCTGGATTTATATCCACAATATGAGCAAAATCGTGATAGTCTGTCTTTACCATCGTAGATCTTACCTCCCAGACGTATTCCTCCTCCACACCCCAAACTATATCAACACCACCATACCGTTGTATATCAACACCATCATGGATATGATTTGTTGGATACCCTCCATCTGGTACTCTGAACTCTGCGAAGGTTGCTATTATACGCTGAGGGTCGTTTTCTTCCCCCAAAGGCCAAGAGAAAGCATAAATTTCAAGTGAGGTAATAAATGCAAATATAATAATAAGAATGAAGCCCAAAACCCGCTTCATCTTTCCTCCTGTCCAATCAAAACCTTTCCAATCTTGATATATCCTGTTCTTTTATCCATAATTATTAGGGTTGGACCATCATTATCCCAACCCAACAATTGGATAGATACTCCTTGCATTTCACCACTATTCCATGCAATCTCTCCTTTTGCATCAACGACATAAGCCTCGGCATCAGGCATCATAGACTTCGGCCTACCTGTCGGATGAGATTCAAGGGGTTCGTATCCACTGCTTACTAAAGCGCATTTACCATCATTTGAAACAGAAACACCAGAAATTCTGAAAGGAAAAGTTCTCTCATAAACAATCTTTTTTTGGCTTAAATCGTAGAGAGTAAGACGTTCCTTGTTTGGGATTGCAAGATATTTTTCGTTTTCCGAAAACGGAGAAAAGGTTTCCCACAATAAACCGCTAGATGGAGGGAGACTCATTAAAAAATTTCCCTCTTTGTTGAAAAGATACCCTGTTCTTGCAGCAATTCCTTTGCCCGGTTCTCTTAATTTTGTCCCACTTTCTTTATCGTAAAGAATACCAGCCATCGTATAAGTCTCGACTCCTATATAAGAACCATGGGGAGAAATAATTACCCAGTTCAACAAATAATTATCGAGTGATTTTTCCCAGAGAAGATTACGGTTAGAATCTAGCAGCGCTATACCAGGCTCCGAGCTCTTTCCAGGTAATTCCTTATAAGTTTCTGTCGGATATTCCTTAAAACCAATCGCTGTATATTTCCGACCTATAGATGACCTTACACGTAAACCATCTATTAAATAGTCATCAAATCGAGGAGGAAACTCCTTACTCTTATTTCCAGAAGGATCAATAATCCACCACTTGCCCAACCATGTCCCCAGAACATTTCCATCTGGAGTGATCTTTATCCAGTAATCTTCGGGAACATAGTCGCTTTCCCATAACTTTTCCCTCTCCCATAGCAATTCCCTATCATCATTATATAATCTAAAACTCCGATCTTGCAGCTTCCCATATTCTGCCTCATATTTATCTCGAATAACTTCCTCTATTTTATTTCTACTAAACCCTTCATCTTTTAACATACTAATTATTTTATCCTGGGAGAAATAGAGGTTCTCCATTCTTGAATAAAAATAATCTAAATTTGTGTTCTGGCTTACTGCAAAATAATGTCCATTTTCTGATGTATATATCTTACCGCCACTAAAGCTTGTAATTTCCGGTCCTTTTATACTTGCTATTTCCCTACCCTGCGGAGAGAAGCTCCTAATTTCCAGCTTATCTCTATTGAAAATCTGTTTATCATCAAATCTTTCATGCTTGTATTCTCTTTGCACGGTAAAATCATCCCTTTCTTTAAAGACTACTATTTTTGGATAATACATTATACTGCCATTTTTTTCATATGAATCGAAAGCAACCTCATCGATTTTCTTATCAAATTTCTGTTCATAGATGACCTCAAATTCAGAATTTGTCGAAAATTGAATCGCGTGGACATCACATCCAGTTAAAATAAAGAAAAGAATCAAAAGTGATTTACTAATATTGTTCATAATTACCTCCTTATCTTTTTTGTAAATTACTTTCTATAAGCCCTTCTTTGTAATTTCGTTCTTAACACAAAAATTTGATTTAAAAAAAACATTACATATTATAGTATACGAAAATATTTCCGTATGTCAAGGTATTCGGTAACATGCAGTTGCTGTTGACCCTGTGTCACCGACGCGATTACCGAAGAATAATCGCTTTCTTTCTGTAAACCTTATCTCCGATCTCCACCCTGACAAAATAAATACCTTTATGTCCATTCCAGTTGATAGTATATCCACCGGGAGATCTTATTCCGTATATTAGTTTTTCCATTCTCTGACCGAGAGCATTGTAGATCTCAACTTTTACGTTTTCCCTTGCCGTCAGAGAATACTGAATGTTGATTCCGGAATGAATATTAAGGATTGAAACCCCTTCTTCTGCAATTTTATTCTCTTCAATCCCGGATCCTCCGGTATATCTAATGATGTAAAGGCCGTCTCCTCCGTCCGCGACATAGGCTAAACCGTTAAATACGTGGACGTCATGGGCGCTACCTCCCGTATCATAGAATCCGATTTCCACCGGATTAGCCGGATCGGAGACATTTATTACGCGGAGACCACCTGAGCCATCCGCGAGATAGGCTAAACTGTCAACCACATGGATGCCGTAAGAATTACCTCCTGTATCATGATAGCCGATCTCCGTTGGATCGGTCGGGTTGGATATGTTTACTACGCGAAGACCATCGTAGCCATACGCGATATAGGCTAAGCTGTCAACCACATGAACCTCATGGGCTCTCCCGGTCTCATAAAATTTATAGAACCCGATCTCCGCCGGATTAGTCGGATCGGATACGTTTATTATTCGGAGTCCATCAGAGCCATCAGCGACATAAGCTAAACTGTCGACCACATGGACGCCGTAAGAATTACCCTCTGTATCATAGAACCCAATCTCCACCGGATCAGTCGGATCGGATACATTTATTATGCGAAGGCCATAATAACCATCCGCGACATATGCTAAACTGTCAACAACGTGGATATTGTTAGCCAAATCCCCCGTATTATAAGATCCAATTTCGACCGGGTTAATTGGATCAGATATGTTTATTACGCGAAGACCATCTGAACCATCCGCGACATAGGCTAAACTATCGACTACATAAATGCCGTAAGCCCAATCCCCGGTATCATAGGACCCGATTTCCGTTGGATCGGTCGGGTCGGATGTATTTATTATGCGGAGACCACCTTCATAGTTCACGACATAGGCTAAACTATCAATTACTTGGACGTCCATGGTTCCGCTTGCCGTACAATAGAATCCAGTTTCTACCGGATTAGTCGGGTCAGATACGTTTAATAATCGAAGCCCATTGTAGCCATCAGCGACATAGGCTAAACTGTCAACCACATGGATATCTTGGGTTTCACCTCCCGTACCATAGAATCCAGTTTCTACCGGGTTAGCAGGATCGGACACGTTTATTATTCGGAACCCATCAGAGCCATATTCGACATAGGCTAAACTATCGACTACGTAAACATTGTAGGCTCTATCGTCCGTATCATAGAAACCAATCTCTACGGGATCAGTCGGATCGGACGCGTTTATTATGCGAAGACCATCTGAGCCATCCGCGACATAGGCTAAACTGTCAACTACGTAAACGCCGTAGGCTCTATCCCCTGTATCATAGGACCCAATCTCTGCCGGATTAGTCGGGTCGGACGCGTTTATTATGCGAATACCATCGTAATAGTCCGCTATATAAGCTAAACTGTCAACCACATGGATGCCGTAAGCCAAACTCTCCGTATCATAGTACCCCATTTCAGCCGGATCAGTCGGGTCGGATATGTTTATTACGCGGAGACCATCGTTGAAATCCGCGATATAGGCTAAACTATCAACTACGTGGACACCGTAAGCATTACCCTCCGTATCATAGAATCCTATTTCTGTCGGGTTAGTCGGGTCGGACACGTCTATTATTCGAAGACCACTCTCTCCATCCGCGATATAGACGAGGGAGTCCTTCACGTATATATCTTCAACTACACGCGGGCATTTTAGTTTACCCACTGTGGTGGGGCTCGAAGGGTCTGACACATTTAGTATCCTGAGGTAACCACCATCCCCTATAAATGCCAGTGTATCTTTTGTGGAATCAACAAAAATCGCCCCACACGGACCACTGAACCATCCGCCGACAAGTTCACAATTTTGAGAATCCCCTCTGAAGGAAGTTGAACTCTCGGTTGGATGTCTTCCAAGCCTTTCAATTTTTTTCTCAAATGCTTGGGGGAAAACGGCAGTTCCAGGAAGTAATAAAAGTACAAAAACCGAAACTTTTATAAATCCTTTCATACAATCTCCTTTTTATTCCTAAAAACTCGATCATTTATATCCTTCTGTTATTTTTAATAATCAGCCCGTACACAGGTTAACGGTCTTGCCATATTGATATATTATTATATTAGTTCCAAATGTTAACCTTTTTACATTATTTATCTAATTACACCTTTATTATATTATAACTTTAGGTATTTTAACTACGTTGTCAAGCAATTTTCTTTGTTAAGTGTTATATTTTCTGTGAAAGTTAAAAAACGAACTTGAAGGGGTCACTGATTACCTTATAATAAAAAAAGTTCATGGGGTTCCCGGAGCTTTTAAAAACTAAATCCGGAACACTAAAATCAATCCAGATTGTTGAAAATATCTTGGATATGGTTTTTAAATTAAAAAGCTAAGTTATTGATGATGAGTACAAAAGGAGAGCTAATGCCAAAATGCCTGCCCCATGGAATGCGTAACTATTCCATAATGGGTTAACCACCGTCACCCTATGTTCGATATGTAAAAGGCATCGAAAGAAAAATAAGAAAAAACATAGAAAAAAGTTACCCAGAGACATTTCTAATATTAATTTTTACCCTCATCTCCTTGACACTTTTCAAAGAAGAATTGCCCCCTCTATCCCACTATTTCAGCTAACTATTAACCGGAAAAGTATAAACTTAATAATAAATAATGAGAAATGTAAAATTTAGCTAACATTCACTTGATAAAATAAAAATTTTGAAGAAACATGGCGTTATCGTAAGTAAGAAGATGGCTGAAGATATTATTCTAAATCCGTAAAAGTTAGAAAAAGGATATAGAGGAAGATTAATAGCACAGGGGAATTTCGATAAAACTCGTGTCTTAAGAGTTGTATATGAAGAAACAGATAAAGATGAAATAATTATTATTACATTGGATACTGGGAGGAAGGAAAATAAATGAAAGTGAAGGGAAGCGCAATTATTGTTCTGCCGGAATTCATAAAAAGTAAAATGACAAATAGTAATTTCGGATTTGGGGGTTGGGATTTAGTAAAAATAATAAACAAAAAAATCCTGTAAATCCTTTTTTTATCCTGTCCAAATATTTGGTGTTGTGAGGTGGGTTTTAAACAAACAAAAATATAGTTTCTTGTCTCTGTGCTCTCTGCCTGCCCCGTAGGGAAGAATGACCGTATCGGGGTGTCTCTGTGGCAAAATAAATTTTTGAACTTTGATTTGTAATTTTACATTTTTATATTTAAATTTTACACTATTAGCGGCTTTGCCGCGCAATCAGTATTCCCTTAGCGCTTTGATTATAGGTAGAGCGGAAGCTCTGAACGCGGAAGGGAAAGAGGCAATAACGGTTGTGAAAACTCCCAGAAAAAAAGCCCGAATGAAAAATATTGACATAATCTTACCATACATATGGGTACTCATTGGTATATTAAAGCCTTCCAGGGCCCCTGCAGGTATCCGAATACCAACATTTTGAAGTAACAGGGCTCCTATAAGACCTATAAAACAACCTAAAGTTCCACCCAATAACCCAATCCAGATCCCTTCACTCAAAAAAATTCCTACAATTTGTAATTTACCATATCCTATTGCTCTCATCGTGCCGATTTCTTTCTTTCTCTCCCAGGTAGAAACCATCATCATATTCAAAATCCCAAAAAGAGCAAGAATCAAAAGTATTCCCCTTATAAAACCGGTAGCACTTTCCTGCATACCCCGCAGGCTTAAGATATCTTCCATATAATGAGAATACGGAAAAACTTCCACATCAAACGCAGATAACTTACTTTTAAGTGAATCTACAATTACTTCGGTCTCCCTTAGATTTTCAAGAATTATTGTAAGCTCTGATATGCCGTTTGCTCCTATCAATTCCTGCAATATGTCACGCGGAACAAAAATATTAATCTCCTCAAATTCCGAAAAACCAATTGAGTATATCCCGGATACTTCAAGGTCTATGACATTATGAGTTTCATAAGTGGTTCTGCTATATAGAAAAACAATACTATCCACGCCTGACTTTAGAAGTTTTGAGAGTTCTTTTCCCAACAACACTTTATACTCTCCCAACTTGGGAATAGCACCTTCTACATTCTTATCCGTTAGCAATCCAAATTTTTTCTCTTCTATTAGGTCGAATCCATTTATTAAAACCGGTGACTGTTTACCCCCGTAAGAAATCAGACCTCCCGCTTTTAGTCTGGGATAAATGGCTTTGATTCCAGGTGTTTCTTTAATACGTTGTTCTACTTCCACAAAATCACGAAGCAGCAAATTATTTATAGGTAGTCTGTCGGACTCTCTGTCGTAACCCTTTTTATGAATTTTTATATGTCCCACGCCCATCCTGATATAATTTTCTATTACATCGCTCCACTGCCCTTCTCTAATTACGTCGAATAAAATAATGACCATAACGGCAGCAGCAACAGTAGACGAATTTATTAAAGTCCGTTTCCTGTTTCTTCCTATATTTCTAAAACCAAATTTGAATACATTCATAGTGTCTTCTTCAAAGCGTCAACCGGTTTCATTCGTACAATATATAAAACAGGATAAAGAGACCATAGAACAGTCCAGATAACAGCGAAAATAATATGGCCAAACCATTTCAGGGGTACAATCTTGGGATAAAGATTTCCCGACATATAATCAATCACTCCTCCCACTTCTCCAAGGGAAAAACCACTTCTCGACAACAATTTTATGATAACATAAGAAAAACCCGTTCCAATCAAAGCTCCGATCAGAGAAATAAAAAGCACTTCAATAAGTATCATTTTTGTAACATAAATGCGTGAAGCTCCTATTGAACGGAGTGTTCCGATATCATTTTTCCGTTCAAGAACACTTGTGAGAACCGTATTCATAATAATACCAGCAACAAGAATCAAAATTATTGCCGCAAAAGTGTTCATCTTAAAATCCGTTACTTTGAAAAGATCTTCGATATTCGTCAAGCGTTCACTCCAAGAAGTAATCTTAATATCAGGAAAAACCCCTCTCAGCTCCAGAGCATATTCATCCGCCTTCCAGAATTCATCGAAATTTATTTGAACGAGCCTGACTTCCTCTCCCCCCCAGCCAAGCAGCATTCTCGCAAGAGAAATGGGAAGCATAATACCTTTGCCGTTTCTAATACTCCTGAAATTTTTACTTGTACTTTCTACTTCTGCCGGAACCACGCTCAGTCCTCCGTACCTGTTGCTTCCGAAAAGAATAACGGTATCTCCGATTTTACTATCGAGCATTTCTGCCGTTTTCTCGCCTATAATAGTACCCGAAATGTCATCCTCCGCCGATACCGCAGTCTCAATCGAAAAACTGTCTTTGACGACTATCGCCGGACTAAATATTTTTCCCGATATTCTTGCATCAGGTATTACTTCTAAGATTTTCTCTTTGATATCTTCATATTTACTTATTGAGTGAACAGCAAATTCAAGAGGTTCAGCCTTCATAGGCTCGAAGACAATCATCCCTTGCTGATTCAACATAAATCGTAAAGCCGAAATTTTGAACCCCTCACCAATCCCATCCATTGTCTGCATTGCAATCGTTGAAATCGCAATGCAAATAGCAACAACCAAACTTCTTCTGAAATATTTTAAACTATTTCTTATTGCCGTTTTGAACAACATCTTTAACAATCCTCCCATCACGAAGCTCTAATCTTCTGCCCGCGATTTTAAAAAGTCTCGGATCGTGAGTAGAAAAGACAAAAGTTACACTTTCGGTTTTGTTTAATTTTTGCATTATCTTGATAATTTGCATACCTGTCTCGGAATCGAGATTTGCGGTCGGTTCATCGGCAAAAACAATATCAGGACCACTTACAAGTGCACGGGCTATAGCAACCCTCTGCCTCTGTCCTCCTGAAAGTTCATCCGGTTTATGAGAGGCTATGTCACTAATACCTGTTTCTTTAAGTATCCTCTTAGTCCTTTCTTCTCTATCTTCCTCTTTTTTGCCTTTTAAGATAAGAGGGAGTTCTATGTTCTCAAAAGCGGTAAGAACGGGTATCAAATTAAAAGTCTGGAATATAAAACCAATACGTGTTTTCCGAATATTTGTAGCTTCACTTTCCGAAATACGGCTTACATCTTTACCCTCAAAACTGATTTTCCCGGAAGTAGGTACATCAAGGAGTCCCATAAGATTCAACAATGTTGATTTTCCACTGCCCGAAGGCCCCGCAATAACCGCAAATTCACCTTCTTCAAGAGAAAACGTTACTCCCCTAACGGCATGAACTGTAGTCTTTCCCAAAGCATAATCTTTTTTCACGTTTTCCATTTGTATTAGCATAAAACCTCCTTAGAGATAATACCTAAATTCAAGTAAAACACTATTGTCATAGGGAATAAAATCAAATTCTCTTCCCTTTAATATTCTAATATAATTTAAAGAAATAAGAGAGTTATCAAAGTAAGCAGAAGTCAAAGTTACTCCAACAAGCCCGCTCTTCCACTGGGGGTGAATCAAAGAAAACAAACCTATCCCGCTTGTTTTGTCCTTTGTCCATTGAACCATTGAATAAATATAATGCCTGCCTGTATAACCCCAGTCCAAATACTCTATAACCGCCGTTTCTCCGAGGGCATCATACTCATCAGTTGCCAGCCCCCTCTGATTATAAAAGTATTCACTCTGCAAGTAAAAATTACTCCCGATAGTTTTATTAAATCCTACAGTAGAACCTAAAGTAAAATCTCCGGAAGAATAATCAAAAGAGTGATCGGAAAATACAGTAAAACCAAACAGAGAAAAACGCACTCCCAAACCCGTATAAACAGCATCCCTGCTAAAAATAAGAGGGAAATGGGTCTCAACACCTGCCGAGAAAAAAGTAAGCCTTAAACCCGCTTTAACACTGTCAATTTCAGGAATATCATCTGGCAAGAAAACAATAAACTCCGGGGTCATAAATGAAATGTTGTTATATCTGACACTCAAAATATTTTTTCCCGATCTCAAAAGTTCTTCATCGAAGGGTGACATAGAAGACCTGGCATAGAAAAAAGGAGAATAAAACATTCCATATCCCCAGAATAAACTCTCTCTACCGAGAGAAAATTCGAATCCCCTACGATTCAAACTTACAATCGCCCTATCTATCGAAAGATAAATAGTATCAGTTGGAGAAATAAAACCCGTCCTGAGCGAAAGAGCAAAAGACGAGTTATCGCTTTTTTCCTCCATATGGATTCTGTTTTCAAGATGATAAAAGATATTATCCTCTGTAAAAATTAATTCGCTTCCAAAAGAAGTTTTAAAAAAACACAAGAAAAGTAGAATCATCTACCTAAATTTTCCGGCTTGAAAAGTGAAGGAGAGATATTTTTCAAACTTTTGAATGAAAGAATCTTTACTTCCGTATAACTCTTTGCACTTAGAACGTTAGACATCTTTAAATAGGTCGCGTAAGGATCTCCTTCAATAATTTTAACACTATCCATACTCATTTCCCTGAATAATCTACCGGATAGAGTATAATATTCAAGGTAAGAAGGGATAAAATTGGATTTACGCACCTTCATCGTAATTCTTTTATAAGGGGCTTCCCTGCTTTTCCCTTCAAGTTCAAGAAGATAATAATCCTCAATCGAATCTATGGACGCGGCTTCAAAATTCTTTTCATAACTGCTTTCCATCAAATCACTATTCGAGAATTCACTGCCGAGAAATTTATCCCTTGCGGAGAGACGCAACGATTTCCCAACCTCAGGAGCATACATCCAGATATTATTTTCAATTAAAAGGAATTTCCGCCCTGCCTCTCTTGCCGGCTCAAGGATTTCCAGATACGTTGCTTTTTTTCTTTCGGTAATTACCCGCATTTTATAAGTTATCTCTCTGTCCTCGGAAAGATAGTTACGCATTTGAATAAGAGATTCGGACCTCTTTGGAGCCCTGACGGTATCAACTTTATTCAGTAATTCATCAGCAGTCAACGAAAAAATTATAAAAATTATATTAAACATATTTCCATATATATAATACCCAATAAAAAAACTTTGTCAAGAAAATTCTTCCCCTTTTCCTACCACAAAGAACACAAAGTTTTTTATTTGCTTTTTCGGTCGTCCGTCCGCGGTCTTCGGTCGGTCTTATACCTAAAACCTAATACCTTTTAACCCCCCGGATATCCTACCGTTTGCGCAAGTATAATTTTCTGGTTCTCCTCAAGTTTCATAACCTTATGGAGTTTCTCCCTGTCAACCCAACCCCTAACAACGGTTCCCAGGCCCTCTGAAGCACAGTAAAGATAAACATTTTGAGAGATAAATCCTGTATCCGTAGCCGAATAGAAATCCTTACTTTCCTGTGGAGCATCACCCATTCTTGAATAATCGGCTACGTAAATTAGATTTATTGGAGCATCTTTCACGAAATCCTGTCCTCCGGTCGCCCCGCGGATATCTTCATCAAGTATCTTAATTAAGCCATTTTTACTTGCATCGTACAGATATAAACCATCTTTTTTTGCTACATATATATCAATTTCCTGCTTATTCATAGCGGAAGGAGCAGTCCTTTTACCCTCCCCGGGACGATTTACACCAAAAGCAGCCCACAAGAGATTGGACAATTCTTGCAGAGGTAGCTCCTTACTGCTGAAAGACCGCACTGTTTTTCTATCTTTCAACACCTCCATCAGCGGTCTCCCACCTTCCATCTTTGGGGATGGAAGCTTTATTTCTTCACCCTGTTCTGCGCAGCTTACCAAGGGAGAAATCAAACCCAACAAAAAAATAACAACCCAGGCATATTTCAGTTCATACATTTCATCCTCCTTTTTTGAAGTCATAAAAAATAAATATAAAGATAAAAAATGTCAAGGCAACTAAAACCACCACTTTATAACTCCAGAAAATTTTAAAATTTTGACATTATAATTAACTAGAGTCAACTTTAGAAAAAACGATATAAAATCCCTGTGCCTATAATGGAACATTGATTGAAATAAATCGTCTTTCTCTATAAAAAACACCTCTTGACTTATATAGAATATAACCTATGTTATCAGAAAAAATCCTGGAGGGATGATATGTTATTTTTAATTTTAATTTCAGCTTTTCCCCTTTTTTCAAAGGAGAAGCCTGTCGCGACAGTCGCGAATAAGAAAGTTTTTGAAAAAGACATCCCAGACAATTTGACTCTGGACCAGCATCTTCAAAATCTTGTCTTTTTTGAACTGGCAAAAGAAAAGGGATACGTCGACTCCGTAAAAACAAGAATAGATAAAAACTTCGATCAAGAAATAATAAAAAGAACTGTACAAACATATATAAAAGCAGCTTCCCAGCCTTCACTTTATGAATGTACAGTTTATTACAAAAATTCGAAAAAAAAAATAAGTATACAACTCATTCAAACCGAAAATCTTATTATAGCGCTGAAAGCTTACTTTGAGGTACTTAAGGGTAAAGATTTCGGAACCATATCAGAGAAATATTCATCCAATCCACAAATAAAAAAATCTAAAGGGCTTTTAAACCGTCCAATTCAATGGTCTTCCTCTCTACCACCCGCTTTTAAAAGAATATTTAATATGGAACAGAGCGAAGTCTCGATTCCTCTAAAATATAGAACAACATGGAATATTATCAAAATAATTGATATCAAAGAACAATACGGCAAAAATGTTCTCGACAAAAGCAGTATGCTGGAAGATATTGCCAAACCGGAATTTAAAATGAGGGTTTCAAAAGACAAATCATCTCTTTACATAAATAAAGTAAAGATGTTTCTTCCATGGTTAGCAAACGTTAAAGCTGATTCAAAAAATATTTCTTTTTTATGCGAAAAAATAACAGCCTTAAACGAAAAATCCGCTTCGGCAGGACTGGCATTCAAAGATGAAAATTTGAACATCGTACTGGCAAGAAGCACAATGGGAGAATACAAAATCGTTGACTTCTTAGAAGATGCTGCCCGGGCAGGAGGCATACTTGCATTCGCCAATGAAGAAACAGCTAGTAGATTTATAGAAGAACAAATCTTAAATGGTCTCCTAACGGCAATATGTAAAAGAATCGGAACTCACAGAGGATATTTCCTTGCAACGACTTATGAAAAAAATATCAGGAATTCTACTCTGGATTTCTTTAAGAGAAAAGAAATCTTACCTATAATTAAAGAAAATGACAACGACTTAAAAGATTTTTATAAAAACAACAAAGATAAATATATAATAGCAGAAAGGAGAAAAGTATTTTTAATTGAAGTAAAAGAAGAAAAGGAAGCCCATGAAATAATTAAAAGACTTATTGAGGGAGAAAAATTCCAGACCCTCGCGCAAGAGGTATCAATCGGAAAAGGGAAAAAAAGAGGCGGAGACATTGGCTATATAGAAAAAAATCAACAGGGTAGTATCGGACAAGTCGCTTTCGAATTGCAAAAGGGAGAAAATTCAAAACCCTTTAAAACGCAAAACGGTTGGGCAATCATTAAAGTAACGGATATTAAAAAGGGCTACCTGCCTGATTATTCCAACGTAAAGCCTTCCGTAAGAATGGACTATAGAACAAATAAGGCAGAAGAGATCGGAGACAAAATCTTTGAGCAAAATAAGGAAAAATATAAACTCAAAATATTGTCATAAAGATCAAAAATCAAATACTTTGCCAAGGAGGTAATTTTTATGCTTAAAGGAAAAAACGGATACTTACTTATACTTATCAGCCTTTTATTAGTGAGCGGTTGCAAAAAAGAAAAAGAACCTATCGGGAAGATAATAGCTAAAGTTGATAAAACGTCTTTAACTATTGAAGATTTCCTGAAGCAGGTCCCTGCTCAATTTTTGATTCAAACATCCGCCGAGAACAGAAAAGCATTAATCGAAAATTGGGTTGCCAACGAAATAATTTACAAAGACGCACTGAAAAAAGGTCTTCAAAAAGAACCTGAAACTCAGGAAAAAATCGAACAATTTAAAAAACAATTGCTGTCAAGAGCATACATCCAGGAAATATTAGAGGAAGTTCAGTTTGTTTCCGATCTTGAAGCAAAAAGTTATTTTGAAACCCACAAAGACGAATATAACTCCATAGTAGAAGTATCCCATATGTCTTTTAACTCAAAACAACAGGCAGAAGAAATCCTTTCTAAACTAAAAAAAGGTACGAGCTTTTACAAACTAGCAAAAGAGTACTCAACTGATAATGAAACAGCAGCAAATGGAGGGCATCTTGGGGAATTCAGAATAGGAGAGCTCGCGGCTTATCCTCTTTTCGAAGAAGCCGTTTTCAAACTTAAAAAACCAGGGGAAATTTCGGATGTCGTCGAAACAGAATTCAATTATGACATAATCAAATTACATTCAAGAAAAAAATCTCCTGTAAATTATGAAGACGTCTACCAATCAATAATGATGAAATTAAGGACACAAAAATTTCAGATAAGATCCAAAGCACTCGTAGACTCACTAAAGGAAGTATACCCCTATGAGATATTTCCCGAAGTTTTAGAGAAGGAAATGGGAGTTCCTTTGACAGCTCCCGGATTACCCACTTCTACTGAATAATAATGCTTTTATTCTTTTGTTTGTTTTTAGCTTTTGACGAACTTGTTTGCGTTATTGATAGAGAACCAATAACCAAAGAAGAATTAACATATATTTCAATGTTTTATCCCGGAATCGGTTATGATGATCTAGTAGAAAGGGTTATAAACAATAAGGTAATAGAATATATAGCACAGGAAGAAACATTGAAAGTGAGTGAAGAAGAAATCTCTAAAATGAAAAACGAAATAGTTGAGAACACCCCGGGTATCGCTTCCCTGCTCAAGGATGACTATACAAATAAGCTCTACACCGAACAAGTTAAAGCTCAACTCCTCACCAACAAACTTATGGGTTTAAAATTCAGGGAAAGATTACGGGTCTCACCGGCTGAAATCCAGAAATTTTACCAGAACCGTAAAGATTCATTTATGATCCCGGAAATCGTAACCCTTGAAAAAATGCAAATTCCAGTGCTTCCACTTGAAAATAATCGTTTGTTAGAAAAAGCAGAAAATGTACTTGCTGAGTATAAAAAGGGAGCGGACTTCTCTTCGCTCGTAAAGAAATATTCAGACGATATCGCAACGGTTCCTTACGGAGGAAGATTGGGAAAATTGTCTCCACAAGATATACCTCCTCACCTTGCAGGAGTACTTGAACTTGAAGAAGGAGAAGCGGAAATATTTGAATCTCCTACCGGTTATCATATCATAAAATTGGAAAATAGAGAAGGAATAAATCTAAATCTATCACAAATATTAATGGAGTTTAAATTTAAAGAAAAGGAAATCAAATCAGCTGAAAAAAGGGCCTTAAAAATTAAAGAACAATGGGCCAGTGGTGAAGATTCAACGTTCTCAGACAAAATAGAAATAATAGGGCCCTTACCGATTCAGGCGCTTTCGCCTGGACTTGTAACTCTAATTGACACAATGACAGTTAAGCAAATAAGCGATCCGCTTTTAGAAGGAACCAATTTCTACCTCTTAAAAATCAGCTTACGAGAAAAAAATAAGATACCGGAGTTTTCGGAAATAAAAGACAGATTAAGCGGCGTCATGATGCAGCAAAAAATGATGAAGTTGATAGATGAATGGCTTGAGAAGGAAAAAAAGCATATTTTTATCAAAAGAATTTAAATTAAGTCTACAATTCAGGAGAAAACTCTTATATCAATATAAATGATTGGAATTACTCTCGGAGACCCGGGGGGGGTCGGAATCGAGGTTGCTCTTAAAGCCCTCTCTGATTACCAGAGAAATTTTGTTCTTTTTGGCAGCAAAGAAGCAATTACCTATTACTCGGAAAATTTAGGCCTTCGAATCCCGAAAACAGTAAAAATAGTTAACGTTAAGGGCGATTTTTATGTCGGCAAAACAGATAAATCAAATGGCAAAATCGCGTACAAATCTCTAATAAAAGCTATAAAAGCCGCAAAAGAAGGCTTGTGCAAAGCAATAGTAACAGCACCAATAAATAAAAAAGCACTTCATCTTGCCGGTTATAAATATCCGGGACATACCGAAATCCTCGCGGAAGAATTTTCCTGCAGGAAATTCGCAATGATGATGGTTTCCTCCGAAATGAAGATAATTTTTCTTACCACGCATATACCTTTTTCTTCAATTCCCGCGGTTATTTCAAAAGAATTGATAATAGAAAAAGTACGCCTCGCGGATAAATATCTAAAGCGTTATTGGAATTTACAAAATCCATCCATAGGAATTCTTGGACTCAATCCACATGCCGGAGACGCAGGGCTATTCGGTAATGAAGAAGAAAAAATAATAAAACCTGCGATAAAAGAACTGCAGGAAAAGGGATTCAAAATAGAAGGACCTTTCCCCGCCGATACATACTGGACTTCCCAGGATAAAGATTGCACACTCGCTTTATATCACGATCAAGGAATGATTCCCTTTAAAATAAAAAGCTTCGGAAAAGGGGTAAATGTTACTCTTGGCCTGCCTGTTCCCCGGACTTCTCCCGATCACGGTACCGCTTTCGATATAGCAGGCAAAGGCATTGCAAATCCAGGAAGTATGAAAGAAGCTATTAGAATAGCAATTAAAATGGCAAATGTTTGAGCTCCTGATATTTATATCTTATCTTAATCTTACGAATCTTCCTGCTAATATTTATTATCAGGAAAAGCTCTCAAAACATTCAACTTTATCCGGTGATTTTCTTATGGTTAACTATTATTTCCAAGATCATTTATTGTACACGGAGCCTGAAAAAAACCTTCAAAACTGGAGTAATGAGGCATTCAAGGATAACTTTAGAACACTCCTTATAGAGGAAATAAAAAAAAGCTCGGAAAAAGCTTCTAAAGCCAGAGCCGGAGAGGGCATTTTTCCTGACGTCGATTTAGACTTAAACATGCCTAGAGGTTTAACTAATATAATAGGAGAAGGAGGACATATATCAGTAGAGGGATCTCAGTCAATTGATCTGGAGGTGAAAAGAGATAAATATACTTATGCCTTTCAAGAATCCTCGGGCGGCTTTCCTCAAATCATACTAGAACAGAGACTCAAGGCAAATATAAATGGGACAATAGGCACTAAATTACACGTTGCAATCGATCACGATTCAGACAAACCCGAACAGGATAATAAATTAAAAATTTGGTATGGCGGTCAAACTGGCAGGGACCCAGAGATTGAGGATGATATAATACAGGAACTACACCTGGGTGATGTTTCAAGCATGGGGAGTGAAAAAATATTCGGAATTGCTACAAGGGGGCAAATAGGTTCCACCTCATTTAATTTGAGCCTAGGCAAGTTAGAAAGTTACGAATCAGAAGGCTCTGGCGCAATAGATGTAAGCTCTTATTCGAAAACAATCAATGAAAAAGACTATGTGAAAGAGCGATACTTTTATACCGGTTTACCAAACCCTGCCTCGGATTCTTTAATAGAATACCGTCTCTTCAGAAGTTACCCTACAAATTTAGATGGGGAATTACCGACATATACCTTATTTAGTTTCAACGGAAATCATATTAATCAATTTCCTTTTAAGCCATTGGACGAAGAAATAGAGTATGAATTTAGAGAACTCACATTACCAGGTAACAAAAAATTACCTTATTTTTATCTCAAGAATAGTGTTGTAGGTTACTTAGGTGTATATTTAATTTATGCTGATTCAACGGGTAATATAGACACACTGGGTGATCTAACGGGAGACACTCTAGAACTTTACGCTTTAAAATTAGACAATCCACAGACTAATGATCCATCCTGGAATATGCAAATGAGAAACGTATACGATATTGGAGCAACAACCCCCTCAGAAGTTACAATTGAAATAAATAAAATTGTAACTAGCGGAAACAATCAACCGACAAACAGCGAAGATAGCCTATACACAAATATTCTGGGAATCACTAATAACAAAGAAGGTAATGTAATTCAAAATCAAATCATTTGGGAACACGGCGACCTTATATTCCCGGATCAATTCCCTTTTTTGAATCCCGGACTCGGAGCAGATACAGTTCCAATAATCTACAGCATGTTAGAAAGCTCATTCCCTTCGGGTGATGAAGGAATGAACTACGAAATTATCATCACAACAACATCTTCTTCTTCCACAAGCAGTTTCACACTAGAAAACAGGAGAGGATTTATCATTGAAGATTCCGAAAAATTGGTAGCAGACGGCAGAACCCTTACAAAAGGTACCGATTATACAATAAATTATCAAACCGGTGAAGTAACAATAAAACAGGATGCAGCCCTACCTCCCGATGCCCAAATAACATATTCGTTTAAAAGTCAACCTTTCTTTTCTTTTGACTCACAATATAAAGCCAGGGCTAATATTAGTTCAACACCTATTAAAGATAGCAAACTTAATTTTGACCTTAATTTTCTTTCCCGATCAGACAAAGGTGTTTTTCACCCATCTGCAGGAAAGGAACCTTCCAGCATTACAGTAGGTAATGTTGATTTCTCTCTAAATAAAGAACCGGAATTTCTAAGTCAAGTTTTCAGTCAATTGCCTTTCGTTAGCGATGATAGTAAATCGCGCGTTGTTATAAATGGCAACTATGATTTTTCCTTACCAAATCCCGCAGCAAGCGGAAAAAGCTATCTGGATGATATGGAGTCAATTAACCTACCTTTTGATCTTGACCTTCTTGAAAGGATATGGAATACCAGCAGTTTGCCTGACAATTCGCTGAGCGTTAGCACCCTCGGCAAGTTAGATTGGTTCACCGATAAATATTACCTAAAAAGCAGAATATTTTCCGAATATGCGGACGCTTCTTTCGCAGATAAACAAACCAGTGTATTTGTACTCAATTTTCAGCCTAACACTTCAATACCAGATCCTCGCGAAAGCTGGGGTGGAATTATGAAAGCCTTTACTCAATATCAAAACTTTTCCCAGAAAAATTTCCTTGAGATATGGGTTAAAGCAGAAGAAGGAGAGCTCATATTTGATATGGGAGATAAAATGAATGAGGATATCCCTCACTTGGGTAGAGATCCCTCTGGAGACAGTTTGATGATTATCCCTCCGAACGGTATACTTGATACAGAGGATAAAAACTTTGATGGTCTTTCGCAAATTGGAGAGGATACCGGTCTCGACGGAGTTAAAATGGAAGACGATAATTGGACGTACCGGCCGGACTCTTTGTATGACGATGGAATAGATGATTATTATTATGGGAGCGGGACTTTTACCGATTCATTAAAAAGACACAATAAAGAAGGTAATGGACGATTGGACTCAGAAGACTTAAACAGAGACTTTGCGCTGGAAACAAATAATAGCTTCTTTCGGTATAGAATTGACCTTTCCTCGGAGGAATATCTGGCAAAAGAAGGTCTAAACGGGTGGAAAGTTTTTATAATACCGCTTAAAGATTCTTTATTATATGAAAAAATAGGAAATCCTTCCCTTGAAAGTATTGAATATTCCAGAATATGGTTCCGGGGTTTTGATGAGGAAACAAAAATCACTATAGCAAAAGTTGGAATAGTGGGGAACAAGTGGAAAAACAAAGGAATACATTTTACTTCAAACGACTCTTTAAACCCCTCCGGCGGAAATTTCAAAATCGGACAGAGAAATACTCGAGAAGACGAAGATTACATCGCTCCGGTCGAGCAGAAAAAAGACTATTATAGCAACACTTATGAACAAGAACAATCTCTCGCATTGGAAATCGATTCTCTTTCCGCCAATAATTATTGTCTCGTGGAACACTATCTTACACTACCCATTAATAGCGGAGGAAAAGGATATGATTTCCGTCTTTACAAAACGCTAAATTTTTACACAAAATATATTGGAACCGCAACGGATTCAGTACGAGTATTCTTACGTCTTCTCACAGATTCTACAAATTATTATCAGTTCAGCACTACTATTACCCAGGAGAATGATTGGGATACACTTAACGTTGTATTTGAAAATTTCACAGACTTAAAAATCAATAATGATACAGTTCAGGGTAACTATTCGCTCAAAGGCAAGCCTTCTCTCATGAATATTGCATTTCTTCAGCTTGGAGTCATAAATCTAACCTCCGGAACTCTAACAGGAGAAGTTTTGATTGACGATATAATTTTAAAAGGAGCAGACAACAGAAAAGGAAGCAATCTCAATCTTAACCTATCTACAAATATGGGAGATCTTATTACAGGTATTTCTTACAAAATTAACCGTAAGTCCTCCAATTACAAGAATTCTTTAACGGCTCTAAGAACACTGGGAGACAAAGAAATTTCTTCCCAGACTTTTAGAATAACTGCTGACGCCGGTAATTTTTTAAACAAAATAGTTAACTGTCCTATAACCTTCAGCACCACAAAAAGCCACGGGACACCTATTTACAGAGTAAACTCCGACGTTCTTCTTCAATCAGAAGAAGCGGAATCGCTTGCCATTAAGGAATTTTCAAGAAACCTCACCGTAAACATTTCACGAAAATCCACCTCAGATAACTGGCTTTTAAAACAAACTATCGACAACTTGCAACTAAGCGGTTCTTACAGAGAAAACGAAAATTTCCATCCTCTTATAAATACAGATACGACCAAAAGTTCGAAGGCTTCGGCAAACTATAGACTGCGAATCCCTACTCTCTCTCCACCTATTCTTGGAGGAAATTCCTCCTCTCTGCTCCCCACAAACATCGAACTTAAAACTACTTACGACTATAATATAAGTAAGCGTTATAACTACAGGGACTCTCTATACGAAAAAAGTACCTCTCCATTAAAAAAAGAAATAAGCAACTATGGAAGTATTAGCTATAAACCAATAGAATGGATAGATGTAGATTATTCAATAACAACTAAAAACGATCTACGAGAAAGAGAATCTTTTTCCGAAAACCGCTCTCTTGGGGCTCTGGGACAGGATGCCTCTTTAAAAGAGGAAATCAATGCGGCACATCGATCCAACCTTTTAGGTTTAAACAATTTAACAATAACCTATAAAAGTACCTTTAATCAGAATCACAGTATTGAATACGCAAAATCCCTGGGAGATTCTCTCGATGTCCGTAGCTGTACTCAACAAAAAACGGTAAGAATAAACGATGATTTTAAAATAAATTCTCTTCTTGGGAAAATACCTCTTATTTCAAAATTCTCAAAAAACATATCTCCTGTCAAATTCTCAGCTAATTACACGAAAGACGGATCCTTCGCTTATTTAAATTCAAAACCGGATTATAAATTCAGATACGGAATAGAAACTACACCAAAAACCTCACTCTTCGAAAGCATAAGAAATACTGATGGCGGATATTTCAACAAAATTTACTCTGTATCTTCCGGATTTTCTTTTTCCAGAATAAATGCAAAAATAAGTGCGAGATTCACTGAAAAGGTACCCGATCAACTTCTACTCCAAAGTACTACGATAGCGAAGAAGGATGTTACATTTACTTTTCCTGATGTAGATATTGATTTACCCGATATTCAAAAATATATTCCATTTTTATCAAACTACGTACGGCGCTCAAGCCTATCAATCTTAATAGTTAAGGATTCCTCTTTTACTGAAGGCCTTAACAAAGAATATTCCTCGGGTTCATCTTCACTCAAAATTTCTCCAGGTTTCGATCTAAATATGAAAAATGGGCTTACGCTTAATATAACTCCTCAATATATTACAGGAAAAAACTATCCTGCCAATCTGCCTGAAACTAATCGAAAAACTAAAAGCTTATCGGTTAGATGCTCATACACCCTAAACCCCTCCAAGTCCGGACTCCCATTACCCTTATTAGGAAGAGTTAAATGGGACAGACCTATAAATCTTAACGCTTCCTTCACATATAAAGATAATACAAACCATAGAATTAACTTTGATGAAAGCAGAACCCCAATAGAAGATACCAGATCCATGGATTTCAACTTTAGTACCAACTATTCTTTCTCCGATATGGTATCCGGAGGATTAGCATTTGATTACAGAAATCACGTTAATAGAAGGTTGGAAAATATGACCTCCACCAGCTATGGAGGCAGCTTTAACGTGATACTCAAATTCTAAGTTCTAAATATTGCTCCCTAACTCAGTTTCAACAATATGAGGAGTAATAAATATCAGAACTTCTCTCTTCCTTTCTTCCGTTGAGGTATGTCCGAACAGCAAACCTATGAGAGGAATGTCTTTCAAAATTGGTATCCCGGTTTTCCTTTCGGTAACGGTTTTGTTGAAAAATCCTCCTATTACAAGAGTTTGACCATTCCTTACAAGAGTTTCTGTCTCCGATCGAGTTTCGGTAACGACTGTATTATCACTTCCGGGAACAACATCACTCATCTCGATACCGATTGCCATTGTAATATCACCAGCCGCATTAATGTGCGGAGTAACCTTTAACTCAATACCAGCCCTGTACCACCTTTGTACAGGCTGACCATTAATATCTAAAGTAGTTATCGCAAATCTCTTTCCGCCAAAAATGGTAGCTTCCTTATTGTTTACCGTTGTAACTCTTGGATTTGATGTAATTTCAAGTTTCTGGTCTTGTTCCATCGCAATCAATCTTGCAGAAAGGTCGCCCCAGCTTTGAATAGTAGCAACATTAACAAATGCACCGTAAGTGGGATCCGGTGGGTTCACTTGAGAAACATCTCCGGTTACGTTCAAGTCTGTATACGAAAGACCTGTTACATTCCAGGAAATCCCCAGTTCTCTCGCGGCCGTCATATCAATATCTATTATCTTTGAAGTTATTGCGACCTGTAAGGTTTTCTTATCAAGTGCTTCAACAAGACTTTCCACCGCTTCTAATCTTGTAGATATATCATTTACGATAATAGCGTTTGTCCGGACATCCGTTTCTACAGTTCCCCTCTTAGAAAGAAGAGCTTTTACTGCACTCTGTATTTCTTTTGGAGTGCTAAACTCAAGGATATATATCTCTCTTTTTAGTGGCTTCGATAGTTCAATGTCTTCTCGTTCCTTTGCGAATGTTGCAGGAATCCCAACCCTTATTACATTGTTTTCAATAATATAAGTATATCCCTTTGTCTTTAGAACTAAGTCCATTGCTTCTTCCCACTCTACATTATCCAATTCGACTGTTATTGCACCCTTAACCTCATCTCCTATTATCATATTTAAGCCACTGACCTGAGCTATTGACCTAAGAGTGGTTGCCAGATCAGCGTTTTCCAATCTCATCGAAACTGTTTCCTGAGATTTAATTCCACGGGAAGAACCACTATCTTTTTTATATTTTTCTTGCCCCGCGCGAGATTTACCCTTAACGCTCCAGGGAATAAAATCTCCGCTATTACTGGACAATTTAAGAGAAAGAGTATTCACATCAGGATTAGAAATTTCATAATCAAAATTGCCTGAACGCTGAACTACTATTCTCGTTAGAGAAGCAGAAGAAATATACGATAAAGCTATACTCTCAATTCCTCCTCTGTTAACATTCCACAAATTCCCTTCGAAAGCACTTTTTGTCTGAAGAAGATCTATAACTATCTTATTGTCCATTGTAAAATCAGAACTGCTCGCGTAATCGCTCAGAGTAAAAATGACTTCCGTATTATCGTCGACACTTTTCACTTCAATATCTATTAATTCTGGTTCTCCTTCAGGATTACCCAGAATCAAAAGAGGGAGCAACAAAAACAATAAAAATACTCTTTTATACATACATCACCTCTCTTGTTTCTTTAAAGATAAAGTAACTTTCGTTTGTTCTCCAAATTTTCTAAGCAAAAAAGTAATAGAAGATTCCGTTATTCTTTGAACCTTACCCCCAACTACCAGATCTCCTTCTTTAAGCACATACCCGCGATTACCTTCTTTTACGATAGCAAGATAATTATTCTTAACCCAGATTATTCCAGATAGCGCAGCCAAATCAACGTTTACTATATTTTCCTCGTTTTTAGAACCAGTGAGTAGAGGAGAAAACGGGTCCGGTTTTCCTCTATCAGTATAAAACGCCTTTATCCAGTTAAGCGCCTCACCAACGTCCCCTAAAGAATCAAGCATAACACTATCTGTTTCCTCTTCAATTCCTTCGGTTCCTTCGTCTTCAGCAGAAGTTACAAGATTAAAAATCTCGGCTTTCCCAGTAGGCACCTCGTCCTTTTTAGGAGAGAAAATCTTAACCGTTTTAGCTAAAACCTCATTAAAGATATTCCCTCCTTCTCCAGTGCACCCAGAAACAAGCAAAAAAGTCAAGAAAATTAAAATAACTTTAAATGATATTTTATCCCTCAACTTTCCCTCCTTTTGTTAAATAAGTCAACAAATTAAAAGAGGCATTAATAATCAAATCTTCTTCTCCACCCTGTTGAGCCGTGCCTGGCCTCAAGATTAAATTCTTTACGTTCACTATCCTTTCCATATTATTTAAATCAGCCATAAAACACCCTAAATCGTGATAACCTCCTTCAACGTCCATATCAATTCTAATTTCATCATATTTTTCCTTTGAGGTTTTCCCTATAGGCTTAAGATGTTTTATTTTAACTTCGTTCCTCGCGCTTATTTTAGTCAGGGTAGCAAGTAAAGTGGAAATACTCGCTTCTGTGGGCAACATTTTTCTCGCCTGATTCCATTTAGCCGAAACAATCTTGAGTTTTCTGGCTGCTTCTTTTTTCCTGTTAACAACCGCTCTAGTCTTACTCAACTTGGCTTCCAATTCTTTATATTCTTTCTGCCTAGAGGCTATTTTTCCCTTATTTTCTTTTATTACGGTAAAATACATACCGAACCCAATTAAAACAGCAAGAACAAAAACAATTATTGAAATTTTCATTCCTTTCAATTTGCACCTCCAAGAGTAATACTACCCGACAACTGGAACCCAATAACCGAATGTTCTTTTTCTGCGGTCGCTTTAATCTCATCCAATTTAACATTACTAAAATAAGAAGAAGCATTTAATTTATCCATAAAATTTGAAATCATATAATTTGAGAAAGTCATTCCATTTAACTTAAAATTTTGATTGTTTTCTTCGAATAAAACAATCCACATATAGTCAGGCTTTAATTTGTTAAGTTCATCCATTACGTGAAAATGCAGTGCACGACCTTTGTTTAAATCTTGAACAAGTGATATCCATTCTTTAAGCTCTCTCTGACGATTTTCAAGATCTTCAACCATTTTCCTTTCCTTTTCAAGCTCTCTAAGTTCCTGTTGGGCTGCTGCTATATTATTGTTAAGATCTCGAAGGGTTTTTTGTTGGGCTAAGTATATAATAAAGCATATTGCTATTACGCCGCCAAAAACCAAAACCGAAACTATCATATCAAGCTTAGGAATTCTCAAAGCCGGCCTTTTAAACTTAACTTCTCTTACCTTTTTTCGTTGTTCTTCAGGTACCAGATTGACTTTAATCATTATTATATCCCCCTCAGAGCTAAACCTAAAGCAAGGGCAAGGACTGGAGCCTCTTTTTCTATTTGTACTTTAATAAAAGGAGATTCACTGTCATATTCAAATCTAATAAATGGATTTATAACCTCTGTATGACCCCCAAATCTCTCTTCTAAGAATTGCGGTAACCCTGAAATAAGACTGCCGCCACCGCTGATCACAATTTCGTTGAAATTCTCGAAGCCTTCAGGAAGATACGGCAGTATCCTTTCTATGGCAACTCCAAGATCATCCTGAAAACTTTCCATAGCATTCTGGTACGCGTATTGATCGACATCTTCCTTTTTACCTGATTTGATTATGTCAATAGCCCTCTCTCCGTCTATGCCAGCCTCTCGCTGCAAAGCTTGTATCAAATTGTTAACCGAAGTAGAAACCGAACGCGTAAAATGATTCACTGACCCGGAAATAAAACTCATAGTAGTGGACTGGGCGCCAATATCGAAAAGACCAACCAATTTATTCGGTTTTACCGTATAGTTAAACTCAAATATGTTCTGGAGTGAGAAAGCGGCAATGTCAAGTATAATCGGCTCAAGGCCAAGTTCCCGAAAAAGATTCATTCTTGCTTCCACAGTATCTCGCTTCGCCCCCACAAGAAGAACTTCCATAGAATCCTCACCCGCATCCGGATTAATAATCTCAAAATCCAAAGAGATATCTTCTATGTCATAAGGAATATACTGTTCTGCCTCCCATTTAATCTGCTCTCTAGCCTCAGTCTCATTCATCTTAGGCATCTTGATCTTCTTCACAATAATATCTCTTCCGGAAATACAGCTAACAACCTGTTTGTTATCAACCTCAAGTGTCTCGAGATTTTTTCTTATTGCGTCAAGAACAGTCTCTCGATCCATCATTTCTCCGTCAACAATAGCATGAGAGGGTAAAGCGGTAATATTACATTTAGTCATTACTGGCTTCTTTATACTCCCTTCAACCACCACCGTTTTTACCGAATTACTACCTACATCCATAGATAGTATCGAACTCTTCCTGAACATAAACACCTCTCTTATTTGGTCTTAAAGGTAATTATAAGTTACATTGATTAGTTTGTCAAGCCCATTAATAAATCTCTTGACTTTGTAATCCAAAAGTTCCGAACAAATAATCAGCACACACCTTTGAAATTCCACCCGGCAGACGAATACTGTAAGAGCAATTTTTTCTTTAACGGATTTTTATAAAACTTTTTAAAAGAAACACCGAAAATGCTTTCAAATCCTTTAACTACAACGGCTTTAAAACTATCCAACGCAACCTCTTTACCTGCAGCCATCTTTACGGTAGCCATGCCGGAATCTAAAGAAAAGCCGGGCGGAGCCTTCAACATTATAGTTCCTTGCTGAAGAACTACTTCCTTAATTCTATATTGCGCGCTTCCAATAATTTTTTTGTTTTTCCAGCATAAATCGGCAAGAGATATTGAAGAAAAACACATTTCCGAACCTCGGTTTTTCTTATTTCTTAGGGAACCTCTTTTAACAATGGTTTCAACTCCTAAAACCTCAAAAGCTTTTTTGAAAGCAAATGAAATTTTCCCGTAAGACTCAATTACATTTCCCCCTATAAAAGGATTACTTCGGTGAAAAATAAGAGAATAAGTAAAATCACAACAGTGAACAACCGCCCTACCTCCGGTCCTGCGTCTGACCCATTTGACCCCTTTATCCTCCAGCGCCCTCAACCACTCCCCCGCTTTCTGATGATACCCAAGAGAGACAGAAACCGGCGAAAAGTTAAAAAACCTCAGGAAAACAGTATTTCGGTCACCCACATAATCCATTAAAGATTCATCGTAAGCCATATTGAAATAAGGATCGCTAAACCCAGTATCTATCAAATACCACATTATATTAATAATACTAATCAATGGCTATGTTTTACGCAATAGTATAATAATGTAAACATCAAAATTTGTTAGTGCGTTAGTGGGTAGGGGTGTTGGTGGGTTAAAAAAAACAGACCAACGGACTAACCGACCCACAGACTAACAGATTTATTCGTAATTTTCCATTTTAATATTTTATTTTTAATTTCCAAAAATAAAGAAATTATATGGCTTATAAGCACACCAGAAAAAAATAGCTCAATCCATAAAATTTTCCAGATAAAAAACGGAACCTTTTAATCTTTTTTTCGTCTTTATAATTAAAGAACATAACAACCTCCTTATTAAAAGAATGCCCTCTCCCCTCTGAGGGCATTCTTTTATAAAAAAGGGTTGACAAATTATAAATAATGCATATAATGTTTACTGATAATCGTGTAAAAAATCTTAAAACGGAGGCAGATTATGGATGCGAAAGATATAAAAAGTTATGTTCCTCTTAATAGGATTTTCAACCTTGGGGAAAGCTTTGATAACATACTTAAAGATTCCTTCGCTGGGTTTTCAAATATAAACACAGGCAGAGGAGTTTACCCTCTTCTGGACATTAAAGAAAATAAAGCAAAATATACAATCGATATAGAAGTACCGGGTACCGACAAGAACGACTTTAGAATCTCCATAAAAAAAGACAATCTTATTATTCAAGGAGAAAAAAAGGAAGAGAAAAAAAGGAAGAAGAATCATACCTCCGCGTGGAACGCTCTTATGGAGGTAAATCAAACACAAATGGCAACCAAATACAATAACGGCGTTTTAAAAATTACTCTACCAAAGACAGAAAAAGATAAAGAAGTAGAAGTCAAGATAACTTAAGTAAAAAAAAGCAGCGTGGAAATAAATTTAGCCCTACTTTAATTCATATAAAAAGGCGGAGTAAAAACCAGTAAAAGGGGGATTTTTGGACAAGAAACTAATTATATACGGAGCCATTTTTGTTGCTTTAGTTGCTATCGTAGGTTTTTTTTCAGGTGTAATAACAGCTGCCAGTTTTTCCCTTACGGCAAAACCCCAAAGCAATAAAGAAGGAGCCTACGCGGTAGAAGGGAAAACCTCTTTTGCTCCTATAGTTGACAAAACTTCTCCTGCTGTAGTTTCAATTGAAGGAAAAAGGACCGTTGTTTACAGATCTCCTTATAATGATTTATTTGATGACCCCTTTTTTAGAAGATTCTTCGGAGAAGCTCCAAAAAGGAACTGGGAAAAAGAGCAGAAATGGTTAGGGTCAGGTTTTATCGTTGAATACAAAGGGAAAGATTACATACTAACAAACAATCATGTGGTAAGGGACGCCGAAAAATTAACAATATCTCTATCCGATAAAAGAGAGTTCAGCGGAGATCAATTAGAGATCGTCGGAAGAGATCCGGAAACAGAAGTTGCCGTTATCAGGATTAAAAAGGGAGGAGACCTACCCGATATTACTCCCGGAAGTGTTGAAGAGTTGAAAGTTGGCGATTGGGTAATTGCCATAGGCAATCCTTTCGGTCTCTTCGGAACTGTAACAGCCGGGGTGGTTTCGGCAAAAGGAAGGTCCGAAGTGTCTCTTGGTAAAAACATCTATGCCGATTTTATCCAGACAGATGCGGCTATAAATCAGGGAAACTCGGGAGGCCCTTTGATTAACACTGAAGGAAAAGTCGTTGGAGTAAACACAATGATTGTCTCGCAGACAGGAGGAAATATAGGAATAGGCTTTGCGGTGCCTATCGATATCGCCATGGATGTATTGGAGTCTCTGGTCGAAAAAGGAACCGTCGAAAGAGGATATTTAGGTATTGTCCCTGAAAATTTAAGCCAGGACATCAAAAAAGCTCTAAACTATCCACATAAAACAGGGGTATATATAAAACGAGTTGAAGAAAAAACACCGGCAGATGAAGCGGGGCTAGCCGAGGGAGATATAATTTTAAAAATCGAGAACAAAAAGATAGAAAACGTTAATGCTTTAAGAAAAGAGGTATCTTCAAAGAATCCGAATGAAAAAATAAAAGTTACTGTTTGGAGAAACGGCGTGGAGAAAATTTTAACCGTTAAACTTGGGAAGAGACCATCCGCGGAAATATCTACTACTGAGCCGGCAGGAGAAGTGTGGCTGGGGATGCAACTTCTTCCCTCTACATCAAAAGAAGCACAGAACATCTGGGGAGAAAAAGAAATAATTGGAGTGTTTGTAAATAAGATAGAACCCGGTAGTCCGGCTTACAAATCCGGAGTCGTAGAAAATTCCTTAATAACTTTGGTTCAGTCTAAAAACCAATCTATCAAAATAAAGAATTTAGAAGATATAATAAGAGCCCAAAAAGAATTCCAGACCCCATTAGTATTACTCACACACTTGTCGGATGGCTCGATACGAGTTATAAGCATAGAGGGGAGTTAAAAAAATAAAAAAGGTTAGAGGCTCTCTACCTGTATACTTACAGGAAATCCAACAATATAACCTCCTTACGCCTGAAGAGGAAAAGAAACTAGGGAGAAAAGCTCGTTTGGGAGACCAAAGCGCAAAAAGGAAATTGGTAGAATCCAACCTGCGTTTTGTGGTTTCTGTAGCCAAAGCCTACAGAAATATGGGAACACCTTTTACGGACCTGATTAACGAAGGGAATGTAGGTTTAATTAAGGCAGCCGAACGCTTCGATGAACGCAGAGGTGTAAGATTCCTATCTTATGCCGTTTGGTGGGTTAAACAGGCTATAATGAAAGCCGTTACCGAACATATAAAATCCTACCGTCTACCCATGAGTAGAGCAGGAAAAATGCTCAAAGTTAAAAAAACAAAGGAAAGAGTAACCAGAGAGCTTGGCAGAGAACCTTCCATAGAAGAAATTGCAGAAGAACTGCATACTGATGTAGAAAAAATTGAGGAATCAATTAAAGTTGCAAAACACGATATTTCACTGGACGATACAATAAAAAACACGGACGACCTGGAATACCTCGATGTAATCTCTGAAGACGTAGTAACACCGGAAGAAGAATACTATAGAAATAAATTCATAGAAGATATAAGATATAGCCTCGATAGGCTTAAACCAAGAGATCGTAAAATTATTATTTATTACTTCGGAATGGAGGGAAAAAGACCCCACACATTAGAAGAGATCGGAAGAATATTGGGCGTTTCAAGAGAAAGAGTACGACAGCTTAGAAATCGCGCGTTAAAACAGCTGCGAGAGAATACCCCTTTAGATGAAGAATTCATTCCTTAAAGTTATATTAGTTCCGCATGACAAAGGACAAAACAAATGGCTAAAGATCCCTTTTCTCCTTTTAATACTCATTGTCTTAATACTTATTCTGAGCGGCATCTTTTTCTTTAACAATCTCCACAATTTTGTCAACGTGTCTTCTCTTACTCTCCTGGAATCAGACAATCAAAAACTTAAAGAAAAAGTTGCTGCGTTTAGAAAAAGAACCGCAGAATTCGAAGAAGAAATCGATTCCCTACTTAAAGAACAGCAAAGGGCTTTCAAAGAGCATAATATTACGCAAAATGTTCCCAAAAGTTCTTTCAACTATTCTCCCGAAAGCCTTCTGGTAATATCAGCTTGGGTTGATTCTGTTTTCGAAATTACTTCTAAAATGAACTATTCCCTCTTAAATTCCATACCTTCTATAATGCCGGTAAAAGGGCATATAATTCGAAGATTTGGCGAACAAATTGATCCTTATACGGGCAAAAAAAAGCCACATAGAGGGATAAGTATATTAACATCCTTAAACAGCCCGGTAATTTCATCCGGAGACGGCATCGTAAGACAGGTCGGTAACGACAAAGGCAAAGGACTCTATGTGGAAATTTCCCATCCATGCGGGGTCGTAAGCTCCTACTCCCATCTACTAAACTCCACAGTTAAGGAAGGAGAAAGCGTGAAAAGAGGTTCTATAATCGGTTATGTCGGGCAATCAGGAAGAGCTCCTTATCCTTATCTTTATTATGAAATAAAAAAGGGCAACGTTAACTTAGACCCTGAAAACTTAATTTTTGGAGGAATTTAATTGGGAATTATCACTGAACTGAAAAAGGGAAACATTCCTCCCTCAGTTCGAAAAATCGCAGATTCAGAAAACATTAAAATCGATGTTCTATCCAGGGCAATACTTGAGAGAACAATTGTTGTAACCAAAAACAAAAAAAGAAAAAAAGTAAAACCAACAGGAATAGGCTATCCTCTCAAAACAAAAGTAAATGCAAATGTCGGCTCTTCAACCGATAAGCAGGATATCTCTTCTGAGATAAAAAAAGCAATTATAGCAGAAAACGCAGGCGCGGACACCATTATGGATCTTTCTACCGGCGGAAATATCAATAAAATTAGAAAAGAAATCCTGAAAAAAACAACAATTCCTCTTGGAACTGTACCCATATATCAGGCCGCGATAGAATCCATTTGCGAGGCAGGCGGTATAGTCCACATGACAGAAGACAAAATTTTCAAAGCCATTGAAGAACAGGCAGAAGACGGGGTGGATTTTATGACCCTTCACTGCGGTGTAACTTTAGAAACCTTCGAACGTCTTAAAAATGAAGGTAGAGTTATGGACGTCGTTTCCAGAGGAGGAACCCTACTTCTAACCTGGATGCTTTACAACGAAAAAGAAAATCCCTTATATACTAACTACGATAGAATTCTCGACATCGCTTCTAAATATGACATAACTTTATCTCTGGGAGATGGATTCAGACCCGGAGCAATTGAAGATTCATCGGATAGAGCTCAATTCCATGAGTTGAGTATACTTGGAGAACTGACAAAGAAAGCTCAGGAAAAAGACGTTCAGGTCATGATAGAAGGCCCGGGTCATATCCCAATAAACGAAATCGAGATGAATGTAAAAATGGAAAAGAAAATCTGCCACGGTGCCCCGTTCTATGTTCTAGGTCCCCTGGTAACGGATATTGCTCCGGGATATGATCATATAGTATCGGCAATCGGAGGAGCCGTAGCCGCCTCTTACGGAGCGGATTTTCTCTGTTACGTAACCGCATCGGAACATCTTGGAATACCTGACTTTAAAGATGTTGAAGAGGGAGTCATTACTGCGCGAATCGCTGCCCACGCCGGCGATATTGCAAAAGGCATTCCGGGTGCAAAGGAATGGGACAGGGAAATCTCACTTGCAAGGAAAAGGATGGACTGGAAAAGACAATTTGAACTGGTTATAGACCCTAAAAAGGCGAAAAAAACAAGAAACAAACTTGCTCCTAAAAATAAGGAAGTCTGTTCGATGTGCGGAGAATTCTGCGCTATAAAACTTTTAAATGATGCCTTGAAGAGAAATAAATAGAGTGAGAAGATTCGGAATGAATTAATTCGGATGTCAGGAAAAAACAAATCATTTAATATGCTATGGAGTAAAATATTATCGAATTTCAAAAGTCAACATAAAGAAAAACATAGACGCATCATACTTTTAATTCTCTTACCAGTAATATCCCTTTGGGCACAACAAAGTCAACTTTACACACTGGAGCCTTTAATAGTTACAGCAAGCAAAATACCCACAACATTATTAGGAACAAGCCGAAATATTCTGGTAATCGAAAAGGAAGAAATCAGAATCAGTCCCGCGAGCGGAGTAGCAGACCTGTTAAAATTTACTTCAGGAGTCGAAATAAACCAAAGAGGTCCCGAAGGAATCCAATCTGACATTTCCATCGGAGGAGGAACATTTGAGCAAACCTTGATTCTTTTAGACGGAGTAAAAGTAAATGACCCTCAAACCGCACATCATAACCTAAATCTTCCAATCGAGTTAGAAGACATCGAACGAATAGAAATATTAAAAGGGCCTGGAACAAGGCTCTACGGAGCTGGAGCCTTCGCCGGGGTTATAAATATAATAACAAAAAAAGGAGAAACTAAGAATCTAGCGATAAAAGCACTGGGAGGAGATTATAAACTGCTTGAAGGTAATTTTTCCTTTTCTCAACCACTCGGTATCTCATATAATTATCTTTCGATTTCCGGAAAGCGATCCGACGGGTACCGTCATAATACCGACTTCGATATATGGAATATTTTCTTCAAGTCCAACATTGAACACATGAAAGCCAAAGCTGATATCTCTCTTGGCTATAATGATAAAGATTTCGGAGCCAGCTACTTCTATTCGGATATATATCCAAACCAGCGGGAACATACAAAAACTGCCTTCTTAAAAGGCTCTATAGATTTCGAAAAAACTAATATGGGTTTTTACTGGAAACGCCATAAGGATGATTACATTTTAGATTACGAAAATCCGAGCGATTACAGAAATTATCATACAACACATATATACGGACTGACACTTCAATCGGAGATTTCTTCGGTAGCAGGTGTCACTGCTACAGGGTTAGAATTGGGAGGGGAGAAAATAACAAGTACAAATCTCGGAAATTTCTCCCGTACGAAAACGAGATTATTCCTCGAGCATAGTCTCCCGAAAATAAAAAACATAAGTGTTGTTTTTGGCTCATCTCTATTTCATTATTCCGACTGGGATTGGTATTTTTATCCCGGAGTAGATATTGGATTTAAACTTAACAATAAAACCTATTTATACGCCTCAATAGAAAGAGCTTTTCGGATTCCCTCATACACAGAGTTATACCTGGACAGCCCCGCGAATGTTGGCAATTCTGGATTAACACCTGAAAGAGTTTTATCTTTTGAAACGGGAATTAAAATGGTGAAAGGCAGTATATTGACAAATATCAATACATTTATCAGAAAGGAAAAAAATGTGATTGATTGGGTCAGGGCAACATCAAACGAACCCTGGACGGCAACAAACGCAGGAGATGTCGTAATAAAAGGATTGGATATTAATATTAACTTCAAACCAATTGTCCAAATGTACAAAAAATTTCCCATACCAAGGATTAATCTAGGGTATACTTTTTTAAATTTAAACAAAACCGAAGATCTACTTCAATCAAAATACCTTCTTAATCATCCGGAGCATACATTCACCTTAAGCGCAGATTATGAGTTGAGCAGCTCCTTAAAACAAATCTGGAAAGGCCGCTATGAAATCCTCCCCGACTCCGAGAAGCGTTTTATCCTGGACACCAGTATCTCTTTGGAAATCAAAAACGCCGAATTGTTTATAGGTATCACCAATCTTTTAAATACCGAGTATACACAAGCAGAATGGATCCCAATGCCCGGCAGATGGGCAAAAGCAGGAATCCGGGTCGAAATATAAAAAAAATAATTCTCACCGCAGAGACGCAGAGAACACAGAGACACACACAACACCCCATTTATTACGTTTATTTAAAACCCAACCCTTCCCTAACCACCTAACAAACCAAAAAAGATAGAAACAATAAACTACACGAATAGCACAAATATTTTCGGGTCACAAAGTCGAGCACCGTCTCTCTTATATTCAATTAAGGATGTACGCTGAAACATAAATTATCTTTTACATGACCATTTGTCATCTTCCGAAATACCAAAAGAAAAGATTAAATCATCTTTTCCAACCCACAATGTTGGGATTTTTATTTTATACCATACATTGTTTTCTTTTAGGATGCTATCTGTCAAAGTATATTCCCTATTAACTGGCAAGGGCATATAATTGAACACTACAAGAGTTTCCGATTCTTCTTTAGGTTCCCGTTTGATACGTGGCTTATGCCTATAATCGCCAAAATCCAGCTTAACACTGGTTTTACTTATCCCTGATTTGTTATCGGATTTTATCTTTTCCTTGACATGAGACTTCAAAACATAACCAAAAATGTCGACAGGAGATAATATCTCACAATTGTTATTGTAAACTCCAAGTATTTCAACTGAATCGCCCTTTGCTAATTTTGCGACCACTGGGATTTTTTCTGCAGATCTTACCCTAATATCAAAATCGCTATTTAAATTTATTGTATCTTCTGCCACGATACCTTTTTCAATCCCATAGTGTTCGCACTCTTTGGTCTTCTTATTTATCTTATAAACACCTCTGTCTGTACCAATCCAAATCTCAATGCTGTCCTGCTCCAAACAAAAAATAGCAAGAGAATCACTTCGCAAAGGAAACTCTTTCCATAGCTTAAAAGTCGAGTTCGAAGGGGCAAAAGATACAAAGCCTACTGATGGGAATGCGTTTGCTTCATACGCATAAGTCGCTGTCAAAAAGATTATCAAAGAATCCTTTACAAAGTAATCACTTATACTCCCACTTTTAAAGATATCTGAAGGGTAGTATTTGAAAATTTTACTGCTTAGGTCAAAGATACCAAGTCCTCTTGTATTTAAAGAGGGTCCTGCAGAGAAATTATATGCAAAATAGATTTTATTATTTAAAAGTATTGGAGTAGAAAACCAGTATCCATATTCTTGAGACTCTGGTAATTCTGAAAACCCCGGAGGTGGATTTGCAGGGAAATATTCTGCCTCCTGTCCGCTGCTTTCCTTTATTATCGAATGTTTCAATATTCTATATATATCTTCACCTACTTCAATTCTGTATTCTCGGTATTTACCGCTCTTAGCTTTGAAAGTTTTATCTGTTGTACTTTCATATTCCATAGTTTCCAGGTCAAAACGAATAGTATGTACATAAATATATTTTTCTTCTTTTTCCATTCTTTTAATTGTATTGAAAGGGAATTCGTTTCCCTTTGAATAGTTTTTCCACGTGTTTTCCTTTCTATTAAAAACAAAAAGCCCGAATGAATTAGTCCCCCATGAGGCATCACTCCCACAAAAAACGTAATCTTCAGTTAAAACTATATGATGAATAAGAACTTTACTTATGGGATGCCTTGATTCTCCCCAGGAAAAAACAAGAAATGGTAATAGAAACACAGCGAACACGACTATAAATTTGTACGAAATTTTATTTTTGCTCTTTTTATTAAAACTCATAATAACCTCCTTGCTTATAAATTTAAATTTTTTATTCGAAAAGTATATTTGTAAAATCATATTTTAAAAGCAATAAATGTCAAGTATAAAACATTTTAATTGTTTGTAAACAGAAAAATAGCCAAAAAACATATTATCTTTGTGTCTTTGTGCCTTTGTGTGAGATTAATTTGGTATTGTGGGGAGGAGTTTTAAAAACAAAAATATATTTTTTTTGTTCTCTGTGCGTTTTTTCTTTACTCTGTGTTCTCAGTGGCTCTGTGTGAGAATTAGTTTTTTCTTCTTGACTTTAAATCCATCTTTCGTATTCTTAAAAAAATGAAACTTATTGAATGTATCCCTAATATTTCCGAGGGAAAAGATATAAAAAAAATCAAGGCTATAACCGAAGAAGTAAGAAATACTGCCGGCTCCTACCTTTTGGATGAATATTCCGGAGCATCAACAAATAGAACTGTACTCACTTTAGCCGGTCCCCCCAAAGTGATTAAAGAAGCAGTCTATAAAATATTCCGAAAAACCTCGGAATTGATTGATATGAGAAACCACAAAGGGGTCCATCCGCGGATAGGAGCACTTGATGTTTGTCCTTTTATTCCCATTGAAGACATCACAATGGAGGAATGCATTAAAATTACAAAAGATTTAGGGGAGAAAGTCGCCGAAGAATTGGGAATTCCGGTCTACCTTTACGGCGAATCGGCAACGGATGAAAAGAGAAAGGATTTATCCTATATACGTAAAGGCGAATATGAAGGGCTTAAGAAAAAATTAGAAAAACCCGAATGGAAACCGGATTTCGGGAAGGCAAAATTCAACAAAAAATCAGGAGCAAGCATTATAGGTGCTCGAGATTTCTTAATCGCTTTCAATATAAATCTTAACACAAAAGATAATAATTTAGCAAACAGGATAGCAGAAAAAATTCGAGAATCCAGTATAAGAAAGACTGACAACAACGGAAAGAAAGCGAAAATCCCGGGTACTCTGAAAGAAGTAAAAGCAATCGGTTGGTATATCGAAGAGTTAGGTTGTGCCCAAGTTTCTACAAACTTAACAAACTTCAGAATAACACCCCTTCACCGCCTTTTCGAAGAAACTAAAAAAGAAGCTAAAAAATTAGGCCTTGAAGTTACCGGCAGTGAATTGGTGGGTTTAATACCAGAAAAAGCTATCCTTGAAGCCGGTAAATTTTATCTTAAGAAAAATACCTCCCTGGGAAAACCTTCAAAAGACGAAATAATTAACACAGCCATTTCTCACCTGGGTCTTTCCGACAAAGGCGAATTCAAAGTAGAAGAAAAAATCCTGGAGTACAAAATAAAAAAGGAGTTATTATGAATATTTCAATCTCTGATTTCTTAGAAAGACTTTCTTCCGATTCCCCTACACCTGGCGGCGGTTCTGTAGCTGCCCTTGCCGGTGCCCTTTCTTCCTCACTGATTTCCATGGTTGGAAATTTAACTTACGGTAAGAAAAAGTACGAAGATCATTGGGAAGAATCCAAAGGAATTATCAAGGAAGCAAAAACCTTGAACGAAGATTTTCTTTCTCTTTTTTACGAAGACATGGAAGCCTTTACAAAACTTATGGCAACCTTTGGTCTCCCTAAAAGCACGGAAGAACAAACAAAAAAAAGAAACGAAGCTATTCAGGAGGCAACAAAGAAGGCTATTGAAGTCCCGCTTAAAGTCATGGAGAAAAGCGAGCGCGCTGCCGAATTGACTCTCGCGATGGCAAAAATCGGAAATTTAAACGCCATAAGCGACGCGGGAATAGCCGGAGAAATGGCTCTCTCCGCTTGCAGAAGCGCATCCTACAACGTACTTATCAATTTGAATTTTTTAAAAGATTCTGATTATTCTAAAAAAATAGAGAAAAAACATAGGAATATTTCAAATAAAGTTAAATCTCTCCAAGAAGAAATCGCTTCACTGGTCAGAAAAAAAATAAAAAAGTAGCCAATAAAGGGTTGATAAATTTAGATTATTTCATATAATTATATAATTATGTAGTCCGGGTCGTTAGCTCAATCGGCAGAGCACCGCCCTTTTAAGGCGGGGGTCGAAGGTTCGATTCCTTCACGACCCATAGTAAAATAGATTGATTTTTAGGAGGGTATAATAAATTTGCTGAACTATTTTCATAACAAAAATGTCTTTATTGAAGAGCTATCCATAATAGGGAAAAACAAAGGAGAGTTAGTAGTCAAAGAAGGCGATTCCGGTGACTTTATGTTTATCATAGTCGAAGGCAAAGTAAAGGTTCTACTCAAAAGAGGAAAGAAAGAAATCGTTCTCGCCACTCTGGAAAAAGGTAATTTTTTCGGAGAGATGAGCCTCTTTGGGAAAAAAGCCCGCAGCGCATCAGTAGAAGCAATAACCGATTTAAAACTTCTAAAGATAACACGAGAAGATATTGATAGACTAAGCGAAACCAATCCTAAATTATTAAGTGAATTTACTATGGGTTTATGCACCGAACTATGCCAGAGGGTATCTCGTACAAGCACCTCATTGGAATCTTATTACCATATAAATAGAGCAATCCTAAAAAATCCTAAATTTAGAAACTTTTTACAAAAAATGTGGAATGAAAAGGAGGAATAAATGTCTGTAACTTTACTTTTATTGTTTGGTTTTTCGTCTTTTTCTTCAGGCAGTGGCACCTTTAATCTTTACTCGGCAAGAACCCTTCCGTTTGCGACTCTGAATTTTAATGCAAGTCCTGGTGGAGCAATTCAAGAGTACGGTCCCTATAAACACGTTTTTGCTAATTCGAGAATCGGTTTTACGTACGGAGTGATAGATCCTCTTGAAATATATATGGGAACTACAATATACGGAAAATATGCATACAGCAACACTTTCTTCAGTCCGGACGAAATAGAAAACGAATTCGGTTGGCAAAACCTATACGGCGGCATAAAATTTTATATCCCTCTTACAGGATCCATGGAAGAAGGGGAACAATCTTTCAAATGGTTAGTTGGAGGGCACATAGGAACTTCATTTAACCCCTTTAGTCCATCCAATAAAACCGAAATAATCGGTTTACCACATATTTTCTCCCCGACTTATAAATATAACCCGGATTTAGCATTAGATCTCTTAAACGATTTCGAGATTTACCCTCTTCTCGTTCATGTAAATTTGGGCTATGTTCTAAAAGGAGATACCAAGGAGACCGGCGGTCTCCCCGGGTTTTCCAGACCGAACGTGATACGTATCGGTGGAGGTCTTGAAATTGCAGCCGGACCGTTTACACGTTTTATTTTTGAAGTAAAAGACATAAGACCTGAAGATAATTTGCAGGATACTCTGACCGGTACTTTTGGTATCAGGTTTGTGGTTCCTAAAAAATTCTCTTTCGACATAGCAGTTGACCACGTTTTTAACGATTCAACTGACTTTATCCCCGATCCACTTTTTGATGAAAGTGGTCAGTGGAGATACAAAATTGGGTTTACCTTACAGAGTACCATATTAGAAAAGAAAAAGGAAGAAGAACCCAAAAAAGGTACTATAGTTTTGACGGTAAACGACTTAAACACAAACGAACCTCTCGTTGCTGCGGTAAATTTCAAGGACTCCCCACTTAGTTATGAGACAGGAGAAGATGGAAAAGTCACAATAGAAATCCTTCCGGGGATCTATAATTTAGAACTTTCTAAAGAAGGCTATCTCCCAAGAGAAGCTGCCATTACGGTAAAACCTTCTTCAACTCTAAACATTAATACTGTTCTCCGGAAAGCAGAAAAAGAAACAGGTGTTTTATCGGGCACGGTAAGTTCTTTCAGAGAAGAAATACCCCTGCAGGCAACAATCGAATTTTTAGGAACAAAACTTGGCAATGCAATCTCGGATCCGCTTAAGGGTATTTTCCAATCAGAAGTCGAAGCAGGTACTTATAATATTCGTGTCTCGGCCGAGGATTATCTGCCTGAGACTTTCCCTGTAGAAATCACCCAGGGTAAAACTACAATAAAAAACGTTAAACTGGTGAAAAAGTTAAAGAAGGAAGAAAAAATTGTTTTAAGAGGTATTAATTTTGCAACCGGTCAATCAATTATTCCTCCATCCGAATATCCTGTCTTGGATCAAGTCGTACAGGTTCTCAAAGCAAACGAAAAAGTAAGAGTTGAGGTAGGGGGACATACAGATGCAGTGGGCGGCGATACTTATAATCAGGGTTTGTCTGAGAGAAGAGCTCAATCCGTTAGAAATTATCTTATACAAAGAGGAATAGATGCTATGCGCCTTGAGGCAAGAGGGTACGGAGAATACCAGCCCGTAGCTTCCAATACAACTCGCGATGGTAGAAGCCAGAACAGAAGAATTGAATTTAGAGTACTCTCGGTAGAATAACGGGATAGCAACATAGATTTGGCTGCTTGATTTTTTATCATTGAGCTTTAAAAAAGATCTTAACGAAGAACAGGAAAAAGCAGTTACGCACACTTCCGGCCCCGCTCTGGTACTAGCCGGGGCCGGAAGTGGCAAAACAAGAGTTATAACTTACAGAATCGCTCACATTCTAGAACACAAAAAAGCAAAACCCAACCATATACTCGCAGTAACTTTTACAAATAAAGCGGCTGATGAGATGAAAGAGCGGCTATACTCACTGGTAAGGGATTCAATGAAAGGAATCTGGATCGGAACATTTCACTCCGTATGCGCTCGTCTCTTGCGTGAATTTGCCCCTTACACAACTTACTCAAGGAATTTCGTTATTTACGATACCCAGGATCAACAAAATCTTATAAAAAATATTATAAATAACTATCAAATAGGAGAAAGAGATCTTGATTTTTATCATGCTCACCGCACCATATCAAATCTAAAAAACAAACTTATTGATGAAGACAAATTCAAGCCGTACAATTATAAAACAGAACTCCTTAAGAAAGTCTATCAGGAATACCAGAGAAGACTGAAGGAAAACAACGCGATGGATTTTGACGATCTCTTATTTAATCTCTATACACTTCTCGATTCTAAAGAAGAAATCAGGAAAAAGTTAAATAATCGGTTCAGACATAAACTTGTGGACGAATACCAGGATACGAATCTTTCGCAATACGAAATATTAAAAAAATTATCGGAGAAATATAATGATATTTTCGTGGTGGGTGATGACGATCAATCCATATACGGCTTTAGAGGTGCGGATATAAACAACATTCTCGACTTCGAAGATGACTTTCCCAACGCAAAAATTTACAAACTCGAAAGGAATTATAGATCTACAAAGAGAATTCTTGAAGTCGCATCAAATGTGGTTAAAAATAACCGCCTTCGAAAAGGAAAAACCCTGTGGACGGAACAGGAAGAAGGGGAAAAGATTACTCTCTTCTCAGGTCTTACGGAAAAGGAAGAAGCCGGCAAACTCATAAAACTCCTAAAAGAAGAACTTAAAAAACGCAATAGTAAGGACATACTTATTACCTACAGAACAAACGCACAATCAAGGGCAATCGAAGACGTTCTCTTAAAAGAAGAAATACCGTACGTAATAGTAGGAGGAATAAAATTCTATCAAAGAAAAGAAATAAAGGATATTTTATCCTATGTCAAATTCATAATCAACAAAAAGGACACAATTTCTTTTTTCAGGATTTTAAACACTCCGCGAAGAGGTATAGGAAAAATAGCAAGAGAAAAAATTGAAAATGTAGCCCGAGAAGAAAATATCTCTCTCTGGGAAGCCTCATGTAAATTGGCTGAACAAGAAGTCCAGATCGCAAATTTTGTAAATCTTATAAAATATCTTGATGAAATAAAACGTATTGATGAACTTATAGTGGCAATAGTAGAGAAAACCGGATATGCGGATATCCTTAAAGAAAAAGACACGATAGAATCCGAAAGCAGGATTGAAAATATTCAGGAGTTGCTGTCAGCGGCATATGAATTTACCGACACATTCGAAAAGTGTACTCCCGAAGATTATTTAACCGAAGTGGGATTAAAAACCGATATCGATAGTTGGAACCGAACCGATTCCGTCAATTTAATGACCCTGCATAACACAAAAGGGCTCGAATTTGAAGTGGTCTTTATAATAGGAATAGGAGAAGGATTGCTACCCCATTACAGAAGCATTAAGGAAGGCAATATAGAGGAAGAACGCAGACTATTTTACGTTGGAATAACAAGAGCAAGAAAAAAATTATATCTATCTTATTTCCTGACACACGGAGCGGGATGGGAAAGAAAAAGACGTCTTCTCCCCTCTCCCTTTCTAAAAGAACTCCCTCCTGCGGCTATTCGTACCCCGGGAAATTTTGTACCTGGCATAAATGTCAAGAAACAATATATTTTAAAAGATACCAGAGATAATAACAAATGGGTAAATCATCCAATATTTGGCAGAGGAGAAATATTGGATGTTGTAGACGGAGATAAATTATTAATATCATTTAACGGCATGACAAAAAAAATAAAACGGAGGTTTTTCGAATGAAAGAAGTTGATATAAAACATCTTTCTAAACTCGCAAACATTCAGCTGGACAAGGAAGAAGAAAAGATACTTCAGAAAGACCTTGATAAAATTATAATACACATTAGAAAAATTCAGGAAGTCGAGGTGAACAAAACCCCAAACACTACTCACCTTAGTATCGAAGAACTACCCTTGCGGAGTGATAAAAAAGAAAAACCTCTGTCGGTAAAAGAAGTATTGTCAAACGCACAGAATCCAAGCAAAAACCATTTTACAATAAACAGGATGATAAATGAAGACGATTCTTGAATATCAGGAACAATTCAAAAAAGAAGAAATGACGCCTCTTGACCTGCTTGAGAAAAGCCTAGAAAAAATAGACCCGTCTCTTAATGCCTATATAACAGTAACAGAAGAACTCGCGAGAAAAGGATTAAAAAAAGACATACAAGGCAAACTTAAAGGCATACCCATTGCCATTAAGGATAACATAAACATCAAAGGCATTCCCACAACATGTGCTTCAAATGTTTTAAAAGGATTCATCCCACCATTTTCCGCTACTGTGATTGAGCGAATCCAGAGAAGCGGAGGTATCTTTACAGGAAAAACCAACCTTGATGAATTTGGAATGGGGTCATCAACCGAAAGATCGAACATCGGCCCAACCAAGAACCCTTATGATTTGACAAAAGTTCCGGGCGGGTCAAGCGGCGGTTCGGCTGCGGCTGTAGCCTCGGGAAGTGCTGTTATTTCACTCGGCTCCGACACAGGTGGTTCGGTGCGCCAGCCCGCTTCTTACTGCGGACTCGTAGGTCTTAAACCAACCTACGGAAGAGTTTCAAGGTATGGTCTGGTTGCTTTCGGATCTTCCCTCGACCAGATTGGAATTATAGGAAGAAATGCCGAAGATGTGGGAGTTCTGCTTAAAGTAATAGCCGGTTATGATCCTAAAGATTCAACTTCTTCCCAATCAAAAGTTGAGGATTACGGTAACCTTAACGATACACCAAAAAATTTAAGAATAGGTATACCGGAAGAATACTTCAAGCAAATAGACGAAGAAGTTTATACTTCCGTTATGAAAATAAAAAAAGCCATCGAAAAAGAAGGCATATTATTCAAATCGGTTTCCCTTCCAACCACAGGCTATATTATACCAACTTACCAGGTTATTTCGTACGCTGAAGCCTCTTCAAACCTTGCAAGATACGACGGAGTCAGATACGGTTTACGTAAGGACGGAGAAGACTTCCACGACACAATAAGAAAATCCAGAAACGAAGGGTTCCTTTCGGAAGTAAAAAGAAGAATCCTCATCGGTTCGTTTGTTCTTTCCTCGGAAGCCATTGCCGAATACTACGAAAGAGCGGACCTTATAAGGAGGCTAATCACCCAGGAATTCAACGATGTTTTTAAAGAAGTAGATTATCTTCTAACTCCCGCCACACCCACTCCCGCTTTTCCCATAGGAGAAAGAACTGATGATCCGATAAGAATGCATGTGCCCGACCGGATGACAGCCGGCGCCAATTTAGCCGGTATTCCCGCGGTAGCCGCACCGGCGGGAATGATTGGTAAACTTCCCATCGGCTACCAGTTAATCGGAAAACCTTTTGACGAAAAAGGACTTCTATCCATTGTCCGGCTCGTAGAAAAAATCGTCCCATTTCAAGGATTTATAAAGGAAGCTCAAGATGGCTGAATACAAAACCACAATCGGTATTGAGGTTCACGCTCAGCTTAAAACCGTTACAAAATTATTCTGCGGCTGCCCGGCAAGCTTTGGAGAAGAAGCCAACACAAACGTATGTTCTATTTGTCTCGGTCTTCCGGGAGTTCTTCCTTCCCTGAACAAGAAGGCTGTAGAACTTACCGTAAAAGCCGGTCTTGCTTTGAATTGTGAAATCCATACAAGATCGATTTTTGCGAGAAAAAATTACTTTTACCCGGACCTGCCAAAGGGTTATCAGATTACACAGTACAGATTTCCCATCGCAACGGGGGGAAAAATTTTGGTAGAAGGTAGGGAAATTAGAATAAAAAGAGTACACCTTGAAGAAGAATCCGCGAAATCAATACACGAAAAAGACAAATCTCTTATCGATTACAATAGATCAGGTGTCCCTTTAATTGAAATCGTAACCGAACCCGATATAGATTCGCCGGATATGGCGGTAGCTTATCTTAAAACGTTGCAGAAAATATTACAATTTGAGAATATTTCCGATGCGGTAATGGCAAGAGCTGAATTCAGGTGTGAACCGAATATATCCGTCAGTAAAGAAAAAGGAATACTTGGAACAAGAACCGAAGTTAAAAATCTTAATTCTTTTAAAGCGGTTAAAAAATCCCTTCTCTCTGAAATCGACCGCCAGACAGAAACTCTCGAAAAAGGCAAAACAGTAGAACAAGCTACGATACATTACTCCGAGGAAACGGGAAAAACCTGGGTAGCCCGGATAAAAGAGGAATCGTCGGATTACAGATACTTTCCTGAACCGGATCTGCCTCCTCTTTTAATCAGTCAGACATGGATTGATGAAATAAAAGCTGCCGTAGGGGAATTACCGGTACGGAAAAAAGAAAAATATTTAGAACTGGGACTTAATGAGAAAGACGCTAAAACAATTTCAAGTTTCACTACTACTTCTCGTTTATTTGAAGAAATTTTGAAAATAATTGACGAGCCCATCGAGGTAAGCAAATGGATACTCAGAGATTATAGAAGTCTCGGGGAACCCGACATTTCCGCAGAAAACTTTGCGGAGATGATAAAAATGGTTCTTCATGGGGAAATTTCAAGAAACGCGGGAGCGGAAGTGCTCGCGGAGATGGTAAAAACAAATAAAAACCCAAAACAAATTGTAGAAGAAAAAAATCTTTCTCAAATATCCGACACAAATGCTTTAGAGCGAGCTGTCAGGGAAGTTTTCGAAGAGAACCCGGATGAACTAACTCGCTTTCAGGGCGGAGAACAAAAACTAATTGGTTTTTTCGTTGGTCAGGTAATGAAAAAAACCGCCGGTAAAGCGGATCCAAAAGAGGTTTCCCGGATAATATCCGAGTATGAAAAAAAACATTGAGATCAAAAAAGCGTCTGTTCACAACTTAAAAGAAATAGATGTCGAAATACCGCGTGATAAGTTAGTGATCATAACCGGTATTTCCGGTTCGGGTAAATCTTCACTCGCCTTCGATACAATCTATGCTGAAGGACAGAGAAGATACGTTGAATCCCTGTCAGCTTACGCAAGGCAGTTTTTGGGGGTTATGGATAAACCGGAAGTTCAATCGATAACAAACCTTTCTCCCACAATTTCAATAGAACAAAGAAAACTCTCTAAAAACCCGCGTTCTACTGTAGGCACGGTAACGGAAACATACGACTATCTTCGTGTACTTTTCGCAAGAACCGGAACCGCATACTGTTACAATTGCGGTAAAGAAATATCCTCTCAAACCGTAGATGAAATTGTTGCTCAAATTTTATCCTACCCGGAGAATTCACGTCTCTACATACTTGCCCCTATTGCCAGAGGGAAAAAGGGCACATTTTCTAACGAGCTAAGAAGAATCGGAGAGAAAGGATATGTCCGGGTAATAATAGACGGTGAAATCTTTGATATAGAAAGCATCCCCGACCTTGATAAGAACAAACCACATAATATCGAAATAGTGGTAGATAGAATAAAGGTAAAAAAAGAAATAAGAAGCAGGATAGCGGACTCTGTCGAAACGGCTCTGGAAGAAACCGAAGGAATATTAATAGTAAGAGATACCGATAAAGATTCGAACAGAATATTTTCTACAAAATTTGCCTGTGCCCAGTGCGGAATAAGTTATCCTGAAATTTCTCCGAGACTATTTTCTTTTAATTCTCCTTATGGGGCTTGCCCAAAATGTCAGGGTATAGGTACCGAGATGGAAATAGACCCGGAGAATATAATTTTTAACAAATCATTATCAATTTTTGAAGGAGCTATCGCTCCCGTAGGAGAACCCCGGGGGAGATTCCTGCAGGAATTAAATTCTATTGCGTTAAAGTATAATTTAGATTTAAATATGCCCTGGAAAAATATCAGCGAAAAAGAGAAAAATATTATCCTGTTCGGCGCCGATTACTGGGAAGGAGTGATTCCATACCTGAACAGAAGACACTTAAACACAGAGTCTGATTGGATAAGAAGTGAAATAGAAAAATACATGGTAATAACACCCTGCGGGGAATGTAAAGGTGCACGGCTGCGAAAAGAAGCTTTGTCTATCAAAATAAATAATAAGAACATACACGATGTTACAAAAATGAACATCACTCAATCCAGAAAATTCACTGAAAGCATAAAATTTAATGACGAAAGGCAGAAAATTGCTTCCGAATTAATAAGGGAAATACTTCATCGTCTCCGTTTCTTAGAAGACGTAGGAGTTGAATATCTGACACTGGAACGATCTACCCAGACACTCGCCGGAGGAGAAGCCCAGAGAGTACATCTCGCGACTCAAATCGGATCAGGTTTAGTAGGAATTATTTACATACTGGATGAGCCTACGATAGGTCTGCACGAACGAGATATACTGCGCTTAATCAAAACTTTAAAATCTTTGCGAGATATCGGGAATACCGTAATTTTGGTAGAACACGATTTCAAAAGTATTTTATCCGCGGATTGGGTTATAGACCTCGGGCCCGGAGCCGGAACAAAGGGCGGAAATGTCGTTTTCACGGGGACCCCTCTTGATTTGAAAAAAAACGGTAAAACCATAACAGGCAAATATCTTTCCGGTAAAGAAAAAATCCCGATCCCGGCTACAAGGAATAAAAGGAAAGAAAAAAAGATTATCAAAATTTTGAAAGCTTCCGGTAACAACCTTAAAAACCTGGACATCGAAATACCTTTGAACTGCTTTGTTTGTATAACCGGAGTTTCAGGCTCCGGCAAAAGTACTCTCTTGATCGATATTTTATATAGAGCTCTTGCAAGAGCTTTTCACGGTTCAAGATATTTGCCTCTTGAACACAAAGGAATTGAAGGAATCGAAAATATAGATAAAGTTATAAATATAGACCAGAGCCCCATAGGTAGAACACCTCGCTCAAATCCTGCAACTTATACAGGAACATTTGACCCGATAAGAGAATTCTATGCGGAACTCCCTGCTTCGAGAGTAAGAGGATACAATAAAGGAAGATTTTCTTTCAATGTAGAGGGCGGCAGATGTGAAGAATGTAGTGGTCAGGGGCAGAAAAAAATAGAAATGCACTTTTTGTCCGACGTTTACGTTACGTGCAAAGGCTGCAAAGGAAAAAGATTTAAAAAAGAAACTCTGGAAGTCGAATATAAAGAAAAAAATATTGCGGATGTTCTTGAGTTAACCGTCAGCGAGGCACTTGCCTTTTTCGGTGATATCCCTAAAGCGAAACAAAAATTAAAACTTCTGCAGGATGTGGGTCTCGGCTACATAAAACTCGGCCAGCCCGCAACGACTCTCTCGGGAGGAGAAGCGCAGCGAATAAAACTTTCAAAAGAACTGTCGAAAGTTGCAACAGGCGAAACTCTTTACCTCCTTGATGAACCCACAACAGGCTTACATGCTCATGATATTCGCTTGCTGTTAAAAATATTGAAACGTCTCGTGGATATGGGAAACACGGTCGTGGTTATAGAACACAACCTTGATGTTATAAAATGCGCGGACTGGATTATCGATCTCGGACCTGAAGGCGGAGAAGAAGGCGGAAAACTTATCGGGGAAGGAACCCCTGAGGAAATCGCAGAAATCAAAAAATCCTATACGGGGAAATTTTTGAAAGAAATCCTGAAAAAGAGAAGTTAGAAGTCAGAAGTTAGGAGTTAGAATCCCCTCTACACCCAAAAAACAATATCTCACACAGAGACACGGAGACACAGAGAAAAACAACAAAAAAATATTTATGTTTTTTTTAATTTCGACCTAACGAACCAACAAAATAAGGAACAACAAATCACACAAATAGCACAAATATTTTATTTGTTTTTACTATAGACTTTTCCCCTCAAAACATCTTAGCTAGACCAAAGCCCATGTAAAAGTTTTTATTCTGATTATTATATGTGAAATCGAGACGGGCTAATGGGAAAAGAGGAATAACTTTGTTTATCGAAAAACCGACCTCGCTCATATAACCATCATAATATGAGGGGGTATAGCTCAAAGCGTTTAGTTTTTCCTCTGAAAACCAGGTTCTTCCGGCTGCCCCATAAACAATTATTTCTAACCCTAAATTAGCTATAAAGTCTAACCCTAATAATTCGAAAGGCGAAGTACGGAAATTATGCTCCGCTAAAATGGCGGCATATTTTTCACCCTCGAGTGGTAAAGGTCTCAAGCTCCTAAATATTCCGAACTCGCTAAAAGAACCAGCAGTACCATAAAGCATTACATGTTTCTGTATTGGCGGATCGCCATAAACACCTCCTGCCATCAGTTTCAAATCGAGAGTGTTGGACATCATCCTCCTTTTTAAAAAGGTGTTAAACCTCCATCCGAGACTTATTTCACCTCTTGTAAATGAATAGTCCGAACTAAATATGTTAGGCGAACTGTGTTCAACTTTAAAAGAAAAATTCTTTTCAAAAAGCTTGAATGCCGGACTGTTGTTTCTTTTTAATTCGCTTTGCTTGCCTATATGTAAAACAGAATCATTGTCCACCGATAACTCGAAATTCAATGATCTTAAATTCCCTTCCATGATGGACGGATTAGGTCGTGTGTCTTCTTTCTCAGGCATGTTGCTCATCGATGAGTGTTTTTCCACATTAACACCAAGAGCTAATCTTGTTTGGATTTTTTTAATATCGTATTTTAATTTTCCCCTTATGCCTTCATTCCAGTAGTAGTCAAAATAATCCGCTTTTGAGAGGCTTCTTAAACAAAGTACCGTTATAAAACTTGAGAATGTATTCGATTCGCAGCGAACATCAGTTCCCCTGAAGTAATTTACATCTAAATACTTGCTTATCAATCCTACTTTCAAAGGATAATCGGAAAATTCTTCCGCAAGGTTGGTTATACCAAAACCTAATTGGAGTCCTATCAGATTCTTATAATAAATGATACCATGAGCTCCGTAATAATTACCTTCTACTCTGTTTTTCCACCAGGCTGGAGAAATTGAATAATCGATGGTTTTTTGAGTCGTATCCCCAAACATTTCTCCGAGCGCTTTCCTGGCGAGCGGAGCGAATAGACCTTTTGGGTTGAGCATCTCTGCTGCCGTAATAGAGCTGTCGCTATTCTCATACGCTTTTTTTTCCTCTCGTGCAAATGGAACCTTATCTCCTTTAGGAATTAATAAGGTGTCGGTTTCCTTTGAATAAATTTTTTTATCGCTTTCGTATAAACTATCGGGTATCGGTATATTTACCTTATAATTTCTAATCTCAAAAAGAGTCTTGCCGGTTAGTTCGGAATAACTGACTAATAGATCTGCTATTTTTTCCTTACTTTCTTCGAGCAGCGAAACAGGAAGCCAGTAATCTTTTCCAAAATTGCTGAATTGTTGTTTCGCGTTATATATAAAATTTCGTACCTCTGGAGGCAACCTGAAGCCTCCTGCCGGTTTTAAGTCAACACTCAATAACACATAATCCGGGGTCTGAACAGTTACTTTCCCTTCAGCCAAAGGCTGTAATTTATCCTTGGGCTCTACGGATATCTCATAAATAAATTTATCTTCCGTTTCACGCTCGGATAAGAGTTTGAAGTCGTAATACTTAAGAGCATCGGGATGAACTATATTAATAAATTTAAAACCCATAACTTCTATTTCTTCATCATAAAAATTTAAGAATACATCAAGTCCTACTTCAGGTAGTTGGAGTTTTGCCGATTCTTTTTTTGATTTTATTATCTCTTTAAATCCTCTCTCTTTATCCCAATAGATCTCAGATACGGTTTCGAGCATATGGGTTAGACTGTCTTCGTTGGAAAGAAATGTTCGCATATAAACATCAGCCTTGAACGATTTAAGTTTATCTTTCATTTCCTGTTTTTTCTTGATGACTTTCCGCATTATATTTATCGCCGGATCCTGCCCTGTAACAATAACCCCTTCGCTCTCTACAGGGATAGAAATTAAATCTATCTCTATATTATCTTCGGTGCTATCTCCGACCATCAATTTTCTTGTTTCATATCCTATGTATCGGATAACAAGAGTTGCCGGCAGGGAGTCTAATCTAATCGAAAAATTACCATCATCGTTTGTAATGGTTCCTCTGTAAGTCCCTTCGATTTGAATGTTTGTCATCGGCAGTGGTTCCTTTGTTGCTGAATCTTTTACTGCCCCGTGGAGAATTTTATAAGCAAACAATTCGGGGCTGGCTATTAATAAGAGAAAAAGAGTATAAAAAGTATATTTTTTAAACATTTTAATTAAACTCCTTTATGTTTAATGCTTATTAAGTTTATTTTTTGATTTGTATTATCAAGAATTATTATTACTTAAGACCTTTTTTCGCTACAAAAAGTTCCCCGATAATAGGATTTAGACGAATGCAGACTTTTCAAGTTGTTAGTATTTTAGGCGGTTAAATCGTTAGGTGTTTTAAAAGGAATTTCCAAACTAATTAAACAACTATTTGACTATTTTTCAATTTGACTTAGTTTTGGGGACTTAACTTAATAGACATGTAGTGTCTGTATTGATTGTAGATTTTTTTCACTAGTTTACTAATAAACAAATTAACCGATCCGAAGGATTTTTTCCCCTTGAATATTTAGGCAAAAATGCGCATAATTATACTAACGGAGTAAAAATGAAGTGTCCTAATTGTAAAGAGAGCGAATTAACTCCGGTAATGACTAAAAACGGAGTGCTTGTAGATTATTGTCCTAGATGCGAAGGTATCTGGCTGGACAGGGGAGAAATATATTATTTCACAAAATCTCCCGAATACCTGCGCCGGAGGATTAAGGATGGGTTGAAAAATTCCAGACTCTCTAAAAAATTAAACCCCCACACCCAGACTCCCCTCACGGCACTTCCCCTCAGGGGAGACAAAACGATAATCTACTACTGCCTTAAAACAGGCGGCATCTGGATAGATAAAGAATTATTGGATAAATTTCTTAACGAAAAAAATTTCTTTCTAAGAATCGAAATAGATAAGAACACTTTCCCATCCGAACTCACCCCCCCTAAAGGAATACCGGTTCATTTGCCTAACCTGGCTCTTACTTCCGGGGTAACTCTTTTCTTACTTTACGGATTACTTTCGCTTATTCTCATTACCCTGGTAAATCTCGAATACCTTGAGCCAATCATAGCTTTAATTATCGGAATCGGGATAGCATTCATACAATTTACGCTGTCTCCTTTCTTAATGGATCTCACTTTACGGTTTTTGTATAATATGAGATGGACTTCGCTTGAAAAACTCCCTTCCCATCTTCAGAATTTTCTAAAAGACCTTTGTCCTAAAAATAATATCAGAATCCCGCGTTTTGGAATAATTTACGATGGTTCACCAAACGCTTTTACCTACGGACATGCTCCCAATAACGCGAGAATTGTAATCACATCGGGGCTTATGGACTTACTCGGTGAAGAAGAACTCGAAGCAGTAGTTGCACATGAAGTAGGTCATGCCGTACACTGGGATATGCTGATAATGACTATAGCATACGTCGTACCTTTGATTTTATATTATATTTATCGTACTTTAATTCGAATCAAAACAAGAGGAAAAGACAAAACCGCACCCTTTCGTTACGCGATTGCAATCGGTTCATATATTCTTTATCTGATCTCAGAATACATTGTCCTTGGATTCTCACGTATAAGAGAATATTTTGCCGATAGATTCGCGGGTAATTATTGCAATCCGAACGATTTAGCCTCCGCTTTAGTTAAAATCGGCTACGGTCTCGCGGGAAAGGGTAAAAAAGATAATGACAGAAAACCACAGTTAGAATCGATAAAAGCAATGGGAATATTTGACCCAACATCGGCGCTCTCTTTAGCAATTTCATCATATCATCCGAGGTATATGGGAGGAGAAATCGATAAAGATACCTTAAGAAGAGTTATGAGATGGGACCTATGGAGTCCCTGGGCAATGTATTATGAACTACACTCGACCCATCCTTTAATCGCTAAAAGACTGCTTGCTTTAAGCAGACAGTCCGAAACTAAAGGTAAACCTCCTTACGTTATTTTCAACGAGAGACGCCCGGAAAGTTACTGGGATGAGTTTCTGCTTGACTTTTTAATAGTATCACTACCTATCCTTGCTGTTGTTTTAAGTGCGGCACTTTTCTTTATAAAACAGGATTTCATGTTTCTTAAATTAGGTGTTTTCTTGTTAGGTGGAACTTACCTGATCAGAACTGTTTTCTCTTACAGTTTCTCGTTTTTCCCTGAGATGAGAATCTCATCACTTTTAAAGAAAGTTAAAGTTTCCGGCGTACGCGGGGTACCCTGCATGATAAAAGGTAGAATTATCGGAAGAGGTGTACCCGGACTCATCTGGAGCGAAGATTTTGTCTTGCAGGATAGTACGGGAATAATGTTTCTTGATTATCGTCAACCTCTTGGCATATGGAATTTTCTCTTCGGACTGCTAAGGGCAAAAAGATATACAGGTGAGGAGGTTAAAATCACCGGTTGGTACCGACGCGCACCCATCCCTTATATAGAAATAAAAACATTAGAAACATCCACAGCTAAAAGCAAATGCTACGTTTTTAACGTAAAAATCGCCTGGGGAATAATTCTGATACTTCTTGGCGCAGTCCTTCTTGTTTTACACTCAACCTAAATCAAAAAGGAGATATCATGAAAAGAATTGTATTTTTGTTGGTCCTATTTAGCCTTCCATATCTTTTATCCGCTCTTATAATTGACCATACCTGCGTTGATATAACACAAATTCCCGAATCTGCGATACTGACAGCCAAGGATTCGCTTCACATAGCCTATGGGCATACTTCCCATGGCAGACAAATAGTAACTGAAGGAATGGCAGGACTTGTTGACTTTGCAAATAATGGAGGGAAGGGGCTTTTCTTAACAGATAGTATCTTTGCATGGAATAACGGCGGAAGTGAAGGAGCTCTCGATTTGCATGATTATGCAATGAGTGGAGACGTCGGATACTATCCCGATTGGGTTAACGAAACCAGGACGTATTTAGATGACCCCTCTAATTCGGATGTTAATGTTATTATGTGGTCCTGGTGCGGTCAGGTAAGCGGAAAATATTCCTCAGGGGTTCTCTGGGATCAATACCTTGGACCAATGACACAATTGGAAATAGATTATCCCCATGTAACTTTTGTATATATGACGGGGCATGTCGATATAAATAATGACGCAAATAATAAAGCCGCAAACGACTCGATAAGATCATACTGCAGGAACAATGAAAAAGTCCTCTTCGATTTTGCGGATTTTGACCGGCATGACCCTGAGGGTAATTATTATGAATTTGTGCATGACAATTGTGATTATTATGACTCTGTAGGTGGTTCGGTGCTGGGAAACTGGGCAACCGAGTGGCAAAATTCGCATACCGAAGGAGCTGATTGGTACGATTGCGGGGCGGCACATTCTCAGTCTTTGAACGCGAACCAGAAAGCATACGGAGCATGGTGGATGTGGGCAAGTCTTGCCGGCTGGGGGCCCGCTGGAATATACGAGAATCCAGACACCCATAACGAATTAACTTTATCCGTTAATAACAGTATAAATATCACAACAAGTAGTCAAATTGAACTTTCATTTTCTATCCCTGAAGAGGGCTTGACCATTATAGATGCTTATAACGTTACCGGAGTAAAAATTTCCTCTGTCTTCAGCGGCTATCTCTCCGCCGGGTCTCATAGTTGTTCGTGGAATAGAAACGGAAAATCAGGGATTATTATTATAAAACTTAAACACAGTTCGGGAACAACTTCAATTAAACTGAATTGTATTTAAACTAAATTGGATTTTACGATAGATTATATGAAGACACTCGGAAAGAAAAAAAACCTATACCACCCCTTTTCTTTTAGCAAGAATTATTGCGAAAACGGCTAAAATAAGTATAAATCCCAAACCGCTATAAGTTATCCAGATAGGATAATCTCCGTACCCGTTTTTTATCAACTTTACGAATTGAAAAACCAGGGAAGTCCCAAGAAAAGCAGGCGTAAGAAATTTTATAAATATATCCCACCATATACCTATCTTAATTTCGGAAACTTCGTTAATATAGCTTCTCGCTTTCTTTGCTCCAAGTACGTAGCCTATAACTATGCATTCAATAAAACCAATCACAGTAATACCGTAATTGGTTATAAAATGGTCTGCTATGTCAATCCAGTAAAGTCCTGCCCTGGTAGTAAAAGGTAATCCCACAAGAAAACCCAGTATACAAATAACCGGAAGCACGTATTTTTTCTTAACACCCCATTTATCCACAACGCTTTCTACTACCGGTTCGGTCATCGAAAATGCCGAGTCGATCCCGAGGGTAAGAAGAAGCAAGAAAAAAAGAGCCGCAAAAAAACGAGCCGCGACAGGCAGTAAACTGATAGCCATAGGGTAAGTTACGAAGACAAGTCCAATACCGGAAGTCGTAACATCTTTAACCGAAACACCAAGTACCTGCGCGAGGTATCCGAGTGTGGAGAAAACAGCAAATCCGGCGATAAAAGAAGTTAAACAGTTGGCAATACTTGTAAGGAAAGCATTTACGGTAATATCCGCTTTTTCGTGTAAATAACTCGCATAAACAATCAAAGTCCCCATCGCAAGAGACAGAGTAAAAAATATCTGTCCGTATGCCGCAAGCCATACTTTAGGATTAAGCAAAACCGAGAAGTCGGGAGTCAAATAAAATTTAATACCATCCATCGCTCCGGGAAGAGTAAGCCCTCTTATAACCATAACGACAATTATCAACCATGGAATTATAACGGTAAAATATACAATTTTACCGAGCGTTTCCACCCCCTTAAAAAGACTTAAATAAATCAACAACCATACAAGAGCAAGTCCCCCTACTATAGGAAGTCTGATGCCGCCGAAAACCGAAGGGGATTCTGATAGCTGCAGTATATTGTTGTTAAAAAATGAACTTACGGATTCAGCTGTGTTACCCCAATCCAGATTAAAAGAATGAAAAAGATAATTCACACTCCATGCCATAATAGTACAATAATACGTTGAAAGAACAAATATAAGCAATATAGCAAACCAACCTGCCCATTCGGCTTTGTGCCATATCTTTTTAAAAGCGGTCGGAGGGGCACTCTGTGTAAAATGCCCAACGTAATATTCAAGTATCATCAAAGGAATTCCTGCCGTGATTAACGCAACGAGATATGGTATTAAGAATGCTCCCCCTCCATTCTCATAAGTAATGTAGGGAAATCTCCATACGTTACCAAGACCTATCGCCGAACCAATAACAGCAAAAAGAAAAGAAGATCTTGAACTCCACCTTTCTCTTGTTCTTGCCATTATCTCTTCCTTTTTTCGTTTATATAAAGTAAATCAGAGAGAAGAGCATAACCCGTTTCTCTCTTACCCGCTCCGGGACCCGAAACCATTATATTTCCCAGGATATCCGTAGTAAAATTTATCGCGTTTATCGAACCCGTTATTTTAGAGAGGGGATCCTGATCACTTAAAATCTCCGGAGCAACTGAAGCTATTATCTTATCTTCAGTTTTCTTTGCCGCAGCTATAAGTTTCCAGTGTTTCCGTTCCGCCAGAGCCTTGACTATATCCTTTTCCGTTACCGTATCAATACCCTTTATAGACACTTCCTTGAATTTCAAATTGCCTCCCATAAGAACATTAGCAATTATAACTATTTTTGCGGCAGCATCCCATCCTTTTATATCGGCTTCAGGCTGCTCTTCGGCAATGCCTTTCTTTCTTGCTCTCTTCAAGGCTTCTTCATAGGAAAGACCAATCTCCATCTTGGTTAGAATATAATTGGCAGTTCCATTCATTATGCCCCTGACTTCTTTAATCGTTATACCCTTAAAGGTAGATTCAACAAGGCTTATCACAGGAGTTCCGGAAAGAACCGTTCCTTCAAAACGAAGGAATACTCCGTTCTCCTCCGCAAGACTTTTCAATTCCCTATAAGCAAGAACTATGGAACCTTTATTTGTGGTTACAACGTTCTTTTTATCGTTTAAAGCGGTCCGCAGTATAGATAAACCGGGTTCTCCCGTTTCTAAATTTGTAGGAATTGCTTCTACAATTGTATCCGCATTTGATTCTTTTATTGTCTTCTCCGAATTCCAACCCTTTATACCATCAGAATAATTTTTAATGTTATTCTCCTTCATTAATAAAGACAATATTTCTTCGATGTTGATTCCTTTCTCAGAAAAAACCGAACCAACAATAGGATCAGAAATAGCTGTAACTAAAGGAGCAAAGCCGTATTCCTTTAAGAGAGAATCTCTTTTCTCAAGAAGTAATTCTAATAAACCTCTATTTACAGTTCCTAAACCGATAAGAGCCAAATTCATGTAAATCTCCTTTGATTTGTATTACCGAACAAATATAGAAAAACTTTTATTGTTGTCAAGGGAAAACACCCTCCCCACTCTTCTTTAACCACGAAACACACGAAAAGACTGAAACAAAAATATTGATATCACCGCAAAGCCACAGAGAACGCAGAGAAAAAACAAAGAAAATAGAGGTTGGTTTTCAAAAATAAATAAAATAAAAGTTGTGATGTGGTGGGCTTTGCGCCCTTTGCGACTCTGCGGTAAATTCTTTGTTCAGGAAAAGAACTCGTCTACTTTCTTTATCGCTTCTTCCGGAGAATCAACCTTTTCGAAAGGAAGAGGGATATTGCATTCTATTCCTATTATTTTCTTTTTGTATATATTTCCAAAAGCTATTTCGCTCTGCGTGCCCACCGAACCATCAATTGCTATCAACACATCCGCACTTTGCGATATAATTACATTTCTGGCGTGACTCATTCCGGTAACTATCGGAACGTCAACCCACTTGTTAGCCGTAAATCTGGAATTCCCGGGTAATATTCCAATAACCAGTCCTCCCTTTTCCTTCGCTCCCTTTGAAGCTGCTTCCATAACTCCCCCTAATCCACCGGTTATAAGAACATAATTCCTTTCTCCTATCAATTCTCCCATTCTGAAGGCAACCCGATAAATGTCCTTCGAAACTTTCGCTCCACCTATAACACCAATCACTTTCATCTTATTACTGCTATCTTACCATAATATGGTTCAGCGCCACCTGCTTTTATCGCGTAATAATAAACACCATTAGAAACCTTTCTACCCTTCCTATCCCTACCGTCCCATTCCACATAATTTGCGCCATAACTGGAAACCCCCGGCTGAAGCTCTTTTACCAATCTTCCGGCTATTGTAAATATTTTTATCTCTACGGACACTTCCTCGGAAAGATGATAGACTATAATTGTTTTGTCTTTCATTGGATTCGGATAATTATCAACATTCCAGAGCAACTCTTCCTCTCCTATTCTGAAAGATATCTCTTCGTTAGCTATATTCCCCGCATTATCCTTGGCATATACTTCAAGGCTGATGGAATCAGATGAAAATGGAGCTTCATAAGAAAATGTAGCCTCGCCTGTTGTTGAACTCCCGGTTATATAAGAAAACCTATCTGCCAAAAAAAATTCATTCACCTCATTAACTATGACCTGAAGATTAGCTTTCGATCTTAAATCCACTCCACTGCTATCTTTAACAACAAGAATCATCTCCCCTGAAGAGGGGATCAAATCCCCTCTTCTCACAATTCTATCATTTATTTTAAATTCTAAAGAAGGAGGAAGTAAATCTCCGGGCACTGAACCTTCAACAAAATATATAAAAGAGGAACTATATGATTCCTTTTCCCCTCTCGAATAAAGACTAATCCTGCCTGAATCCGCCTCAATATCATAGGGTATATTTACTTTTACCACAAATGAATCATTGGCTACAAGAGAACTGCCTCTGAACAAAGTTTTACCCTCTTTTGTTATCAAAACAGGTATAATGGAATCCTCTATCGCGCCTTCCAATGCATCTAAGGTAGTATCATAACTCGCCTCAGTTATAAAACAGAAAAATTTTTCGGCTGAATTGCGAACCTCTCCTTTTATCTCTAAAGGCAATCCGCCCACAGCGGTATCAGGTATTGTAACGTCAAGCGGGACGGAATCTATAAGTATCGAAGTGGCAGGATCTCCGAAAAACGTATAAGATTTATGCCCTCCTCCCTCCATCGCAAAAAGAAAAGCATCTCCCGCAGTAGGCACCGAATCGTTAAAAACATATCCCGCTATTCTTTTTCCCAACTCACCATTATCTGCATATTGGGTAGCTCTTCCCGCAGCAATTGAAACAATATTCCCTCCATCCTTATACAGATTAGAATAACCCGCAATACAATCTTCATCTGGTCTTTCAAAATAGCCAACGTCACAAGAACCAAAGTAATACAAAGGTGCTTTCCTCCAGTTGGACAAAGAATTAATATCCTGAATCTGAAGCACCACTTCATCAGTTAGCTGCCTGAGGTTACCATGTCCAAGATAAAACCCTGCAAGCGCCCCATCTTCCATTGATTCAAGATGAGCCTGTTTGGCAGTCGGCTTTGTACCGGATTCCATGAGATATTCCATTAGATAAACCTTGTCCTTGTAAACCCACTCGGGTAATAGATAAGAAATGACCTCCATATATTGAGTGTGTACCTTCTCTGTTCCGGGAGATACACCTCCCTTAACAGCATCATCAGCTAAAAGAATTATTCTCATTCTCCAATCACCTGTACTACTCTCGTAGTCTATCAACTTATCCACCCATTCTTTACCTTCCGACACATTGGAGACAGTTACCCTACCAATAGGTATATCCGGTACCCTTCCGTCTTCGTTGAAATCCACAAACCAGTTATCGCAGGAGGCATTTGAGGTAAGATATCCGGAGCCCTGGGCAACAGTCGTGCCCTCGGTATGAATAGGAATAAAAGATGTTTTTCCTATTCCCGTTAAATTTTTATCGTCATAACTGCCGTCACCAAACAATAAGACATAACTAACAGGTGGATTCCAGTTTTCCTGAGTCCAGTATAAAAACCTCTTTATAGCGGAGGGATCTCTAACTCCATAGGAAAAATTATTATAAATATCATCTATTTTTACAACCTGAGTTAAAGGTGAAGAAATACCTCTGAGATGGTTTTCTCTCCAAATCTTTAATCTCGAAGCATGCGGCATAAACTGATTTACGGTTATAACAACCCAATCCGCCCCACCTTGAAGTAGAGTTGTAGGATCTGCCAAAGATATACCCTCAACAGAATGAGGGAAAGATTGCAATAATATTTTTCCTGAATCTGCTCCGAAATTCGCATTACCATTACTGAAAGTATGAGATATTAAAAAAGGTTCTCTGGAATTGCTAACGTTTAAAACATAAGGATTGCTTAAAAACCCCTCTACAGTATAATTTCTTATTGTAGATTGGCCTTGCGTTAACAATAATTTATTCCCGTTAGCAATTAATCTTCTTTCGTATATCACCTCTACATAATCCATAATTATGGATTGCTCAGAAGTCCGGAGCGTCACAATTAAATCATTCAAACCTGAATTGAGCGCATTTATAGTATCTATAAAAACGGTTCTTTGACTTCCCGGATAGGACCCGGCAGAAATTGTTTTGGAGCTACTTTCACCATTTAAAAAAATCTCGAAATTATAAGTACCTCTATTCTTGGGATAAAAAGCAACACAAATTATAGTTCCATTATTATATGCATCCAGCGCATTAAAAGTAGTTTGCAAATTATCGGCATCTCCTTGCGAAGTGCCTCCTGTTGTATTCAATTCCTTCCATCCCCACACGAGTCCGCTCTTTAAAGGGCTATATTCGTTTTCCTCAAGATGCAGCGTATCGGTAAAATGAAGAATATTCGCTCCACCCGTCTGTGAAATTTCTTCCATTTCTAAAGTGTTTTCTCCATTGAAACGTAACCAGTAAACATTTGTATCCGTATAAGGGTGATAATAAAAAAATTTGTTCGATGCGAATTGATTTCTGTTCCATCCGGAAAGAGAATGGGCATAAAAAACAACTCTTTCCCCCTCTTCAAAAACTCCATCTTCATCAACTTCATATATTGCGGGTAATACAGTTGGAAGTGTATCCATAGCTTCCAGACTATCCATTCTCCACTTCATTATCTTATCATAACCGCCAAGAATTTCTATTCTATAAGGGTCAATTGAAGAAGGGTTTATTCCCACTTCCTGCAGATCCTCCGGTGTAACCTCATATAATCCTTCCATTGTAGTTTTTAATTTTACATATAAGAAAGCTCCCTGTCGGAGGCTGCTAATGGCTGATGTTCTTATCTTCTCTCCTCTAATCTTATTCAAGAAAAGATTAGAATTTCTCATCTGATACCCCCTTGGACTTATCCATTTCCCGCCTCTAAAATATACCTTAATCAAAATAGAACTTCTAATCTTTACATTTCTGCCGTCAAAGGAAAAAGGATTTATCAGAATTGTAGCATTACCATGCGGGGAAGGCCTGTTTTTACTTATTGTTACCGGAAGCGGAGTGTAAACCTTTGGGACTTTTCCTGTTTCATCTTCTCCATAACGTTGAAGAACCGTTGGTATTTCTCTCTCGGTACGGGTACTTAAAACCTTATACCTCAATTCGATTTTGCCTTTTACCGGGGTCAATATCTTTCTTCTAACTGAAACCAATGCGGGGAAACCCTTTTCTTCGGGAAAGACTCCCCCATCTTTCAAATCATACTGGATTTTATCTCCCATTCTATTTTTACTATATTCTGCGGAATACTTAATAACCAGAGAGTCAGGGGTATCGGAAATAACAGTAATTAAAGAAAATAAACAAAATACAATCATAACTTTTCGGCTTCCTCAATCAACATCACAGGTATATCATCTTTGATTGGATATGCAAGTTTACATTCATCACAAATCAACCTTTCTTTCTCTTTATCCAATTTCAAGGAACCTTTGCACTTTGGACAAACCAGTATATCCAACAAATCTTTATTTATCATTTAAACTCCTCCTCTCTTAAAGGTAATATTAAAAAATAAATACTATCTACAGATAAACTAACTTTCCCTCTTAAAAAGTCAAGAGCGTAGCCAGATAGCCTGTCGGTTAGGCAAACAGCATTGGTTTTTGCTCTAAATTAGCCTTAACATTTATTACGCTCCGGATAAACTCAGAACAACTATGAGGAAAAATGAATCTTTTAATGGATAATCTGTTTGTGTGGGTTGGTTTTATTATAGCTCTTGTCGTTGTAATTTCTGTCGCATTGTAGCTGCAATTGTTGCTATATTTATTCTGTAGGGTAGCAAAGAAGCAATACATCGTAAATATAGCCGTTAGATCGTTAGACCGTGGTTTTGTTAGGTCGTTTAACCCAACCAACGAACCAACGGCTTCAAAAAGATGTATGATCTTCTTAATTTCAGAGGAAACAATAAACCACAAAAATCAAAGTAATCCTTTAATAATATTTGAAGCCTACTTTATAATCTCTTGTAAATTCTCCATATTTCATTATAATTTAAGAAATTTTTGAATAAAAAACAAATAAAGGATTAATACTTATGGATGATTCGATATTGATTAAAAAAATTAAAAAGGGTGATATGGAAGCTTATGAAAAACTGGTTAAAAAATATATGAAAAAAGCTTACAATGTGGCACTCTATTATACAAAGAATCCGACTGACGCATGGGACATTTCTCAAGAGGGATTTGTGAACGCCTGGAAAGGGATGAAAAGATTTGATACTAAAAGTCCTTTCTTTCCATGGTTGTACGCTATAATTAAAAATGAGGCATTAACTAGATTCAAAAAAGAAAAGAGAGAAGAAGAAAAAAAGGAAAGCGGTTTACCCCTCAAAAGCATTGTTTCTCCGGAAGAGCATTTAGAAAAAAAGGAAAAAACAAAAAAATTGCGGGAAGCTCTTTCGAAATTGGATAAAGAAAAAAAGGAAATTATTTATCTACGCCATTACGCAGAAATGAGCTACAAAGAAATATCAGATGCCCTCGGGTTACCTGAAGGAACAATAATGTCCAGACTCTACTATGCGAGAAAAGCCTTACTCAGGGAGTATATGAGAAATGAATAGAGAAGAGGAACTTAAAAATAAATACTTCGACGGAAATCTATCCGAAGAAGAAAAAAAGGAACTTAAAGAATTAATTCTGAAAGACAACAAAACCGAAAAAGAACTAAAAGAAATAGATAAACTAAAGGAGGTGATTGATATGCTAGAACCGATTAACCCTGAAAGGGAATGGGAGGAATATTGGAGCTCTCTCTACAATAAGCTGGAAAGGGGAATAGGATGGATTATTTTTTCAATTGGAGCTATCTTAACCTTCACCTTTTTAGGCTTCCAGTTTATAAAAGAATTAATTCAAGACCCACAGATCGCGCTCTACGCGAAAGTTGGTCTTATTGCCCTAATACTGGGTCTTGCAATCCTTTTTGTTTCGGTTCTAAGAGAAAGACTAACTCTATACAAAACCGATAAATATTCCAAGGAGGTTAAAAGATGATACTATCTACAGTTGACGAAATTGCCGGAAAAGAAATCACGGACGTTCTGGGACTGGTAAGAGGAAACACAATTCGCGCCAGACACGTCGGAAAAGATATTATGGCAGGGTTAAAAAACATAGTCGGGGGAGAGATCACAGATTACACAAAAATGCTTGCCGAATCAAGAGAACAGGCACTCGATAGAATGATAGAAGACGCAAAAAGTATTGGAGCCGACGCCATAATCGGGATACGTTTCACGACTTCTTCCGTTATGCAGGGCGCAGCAGAACTCCTTGCCTACGGAACCGCGGTACGACTACGAAATAAGGGAGAATAAAAAAAGTCGGAAATCAAAATTTGAAACCCCATCACAACCTCTAAAATCTAATACTACCGCAAAGGCGCATAAAATAGTCATGTGTCAAGTGTCATGAGGGCGTGTTGCCTAAAGGCAAATTCAATTTGCATATTTAAATATATTCGTATTTTTCTTGAAAGATAACCATATTTTTACCAATATTAAAATCAAATAAAGGTTAACCGGCGATAATTTACCTTTTT
>Ga0307430_1000130_pt1 | contig 73480 bp, 67 predicted proteins | sample SalMarWE160130MG_FD_202159 | JGI IMG/M metagenome (GOLD analysis project Ga0307430, IMG submission 202159) | Salt marsh sediment microbial communities from the Plum Island Ecosystem LTER, Massachusetts, United States - WE1603-130 | ecosystem: Environmental > Aquatic > Marine > Intertidal zone >... | reverse complement strand
CAGCCTGGGAAACGAATCGCAATGAACGACAAGTGACAGTCAATTGGCGTTTCGGTACGGAAAACGCCCGTGTCAAGCTCGAGCGTCTCTACCCGGATATATCAAAATCGGATTGACGAGGTACTAGATGCTGGATGCTGGTTGCTGGTTGGCTGCGTGGAAGGTGGCATATCGGGCACCGATCATGCTATTCTGCCGCAGTTTAGCGGAAGTTTCCGTTCCTGTCAACCGGGTTTGCTGTTTGCCGCCTGCTTGAAATCCGGGTATAATCTACTGCGCTCAGGAGGAAGCACAGGAACACAGTGTGATCCACGGCCGAGAGGGGAAAGCGATGTCTGATGAGAAAGCACCTGTAGCGGAGCGGCGGGGGCTGCCCCGCCTGTTGTGGGGTATGATCGTGCGGCCACGGGCCACGCTGGAGTACCTGGACGAGCACAGGGGACGAACCTGGTGGATGCCGGCCCTGCTGACTTTGCTCCTGGTCGTCCTGCCCATCGTGGTCGCTGCTCCCATCACCACACGCCAGGCCCGCGAGGCCGTCCTCTCGGCTCAGGAACAATGGGGAGAGCAACGAGGGGCAGACATGTCCTCCGAGGATCAGGCCCAGATGGAACAGGCCATGTCCACGGCCGCCTCTCCGCTCATCACCGTCGTCTTCCCCGCCGTTGGCGGCGTGGTGGTGCAGGCGGTGGGCTGGCTGGCGTGGGCCGGGGCGCTCTACCTGGCTGGGCTGGCACTGGGCGGCCGCAGCACTTTTGGCCACGTGTTCCGCATGGTGGTGTGGGCCTGGCTCCCCTACGCATTGCGCGGCTTGCTCCAAACGGTCTACATCCTGGTCAGCGGCCAAATCATCGCCAACCCGGGTCTCTCCGGCCTGGTGCAGGAGAACCGCCCTGTCAGCGAAATGATCCTCGCCTCGCCCAGCCCAGGCCAGATGTTCCTCATGGCTTTCCTGTCCCATGTGGACCTCTTCCTGGTCTGGAACCTGATCTTGCTGGTGATCGGCGTGATGGTGACCACCCACCTGCCCCGGCGCAAGGCGGCGCTGGTCACGCTGGGCGTGTGGCTCTTATTGACGGCGTTGAGCCTGACCCCAACACTCGTTGGCGGCCTCTTTGCCCAACAGATGGGCGTCCCCTGAGGCAGTTTCAGGCTTCAGGTCACAGGTTGTAGGGCCAACCTGAAGCCTGGGACTTGAGACCCAGAACGAATCACTATGTCCGATCAAGGACCACTTATCCGCATCCATGACCTGCGCCGAGACTTCCTGATGGGCCATGAGACCGTCCACGCGCTGGACGGGGTAAGCCTGGCGTTGAAGTCGGGGGAGTTCCTGAGCGTGATGGGTCCCTCTGGGTCGGGCAAGTCCACGCTGCTGTACCTGCTAGGCGGGCTCGACCGCCCCACCGCCGGCCACATCTGGGTGCGCGATCAGGACCTCACTGCGCTGGACGAAAACGGGTTGGCCGCATACCGTCGTCAGGAGGTGGGCTTTGTGTTCCAATCCTTCCATCTCATTCCCACGATGACGGCGCTGCAAAACGTGGAGTTCCCCACGCTCTTCGCCCGCGTCCCTCCGGATCAGCGCCACGAGAGGGCATGCTACCTGTTGGAGGCGGTGGGCCTGGCCGACCGTATGGACCACCAGCCGACCGAACTCTCCGGCGGGGAGCAGCAGCGGGTTGCCATCGCCCGCGCCCTGGCTAACGACCCCACCATCATCCTGGCCGACGAGCCGACGGGGAACCTGGACAGCCGCACTGGCGCGGAGGTGATGACGGTGCTGGCGCGGCTCAACCAGGAGCAGGGGCGCACCATCGTCGTCGTCTCCCACGACCCGGCGGTGGTGGACTTTGCCGGGCAGTGCATTCACCTGCTGGACGGGCGCATCGCCGACGCGCCCGCGCCGCCGTGAGAAGGCAGGGGAAATGCCGCCGCCCTGAAGAGGCGGCGCTGGAGGGCAACCCAACACCGGCTCTTCAGGCCGGTGTGTGTTTGCTTGTCGGCTCTCCCCGTTCGTGATACAATGTCCCCAGACCGCACTGGATAGGGAAGGAAGTTCAGGTGAAGTCCCGTTTGCAGTCTATTGCTCTGTTGGGCGCATTGCACCAGTGAACGCATCTGCACAAAGCGCGGACTTCAGCCCCGCGCAGCCTGGCGCTAATCGCACAGGTTGCAAGTTTTGCGACCCCAGCACTGTGTTCAGTCTCTTATGCGGCGGCATGAGCGAAGAGTACGAAAGCAATCATCACTATGCACATAGAATTTGAATGGAATCCAGACAAGGCAACGAAGAATATCAAGAAGCACCAGGTTTCGTTCAACGAAGCAGCAACGGTATTTGGTGATCCACTGTCCATGACGTTTTTTGATCCTGACCATTCGATTGACGAAAACCGGTACATTACTATCGGGTTATCACATCTTGGAAGATTGCTCATTGTTGCACACACGGACCGAGACGACTGCGTACGCATCATTAGTGCGCGAAAAGCAACGCGCCGAGAGAGGAAATTCTATGAAGAACGAAGTTGACACAGAAATGGATGACGAGCTTCGCGCTGAGTACGATTTGTCTCAGTTAAAGGGAGGCGTCAGGGGCAAATACGTGCAGCGTTACAAGGCAGGCACCAATTTGGTGCTATTGGCCCCAGACGTGGCGGAAGCTTTCCCCAATGGTGAGGCAGTGAATGAGGCTCTACGGCTGCTAATTAGAATTGCCAAGACTCAACTCAAACAGGGGGGGCCTACGTCTAGTAGGCGGCTGTAGCCGACGTTGGGATGTGGAGTTCGCGCTCGCTATAAGATGAGCGATGATTTTGCGTATCCTCGAGGCGGAAGCCTGTGGGCCACATTCATTACGGTTGACATTATCCACAACACCTTCCTGCCTAGACCTTTCAGAAGAACAGATTGACGAAATTGTGATTGCACAGACTGAGGATGACACGGCCGGAGGTACGATGCGCAAAGCTGTTCTCTCTGTCGCTGTCGCCCTGATCGTCACCCTTGCAGCGACATTTCTGTTGGCAACCAGCGCCGCTGCGAGGCCACTATCTCAACTGGCGCTGACCGGCATCGAGCCCGGCACGCTGGTCAGCCAGACCGGCGGCACGCTGAGCATCTACGGCAGCGGCTTCACCACCGCCACCGTCGCCCGCCTGGTCGGCTTCGGCCTGCTGGAGACGACCTACGTCAACAGCACGGCGTTGACGGCCGTGGTACCCCCTGGCATCCCCGTGGGCACCTACGACCTGCAGGTGAGCGAGGACAGTATCTCGGCGACTCTGCCGGCGGCGCTTACCATCATCGCTGCCACCCCCGTGCCCGGCCCCACCCCCATCCCCACCCTCGAGCCCACGCCCGTGCCCGGGCGTCCCATTCTCACCATCCGCAACTACTCCGTCGAGCCCAGCCGCGTCGCAGTGGGACGCGAGTTCGTCGTCACCATCGAGATCTACAACACCGGCAGCCGGGCCGGAGAGAACACGATGGTCACTTTCCCCGGCGGCACCTTCCTGCCGGTGGGCGAGACGGGCCACCTGCTGTGGCAACTGCACATCAACCACACCGCCGTCGTCACACAGGTGATGCGTGTCCCCACCGGCCTGGCCTCCGGCAGTTACAACCTGCAGGTTAACCTCAGCGCCAACGACTGGGAGGGGAACCACTACGAGTACCCGGAGACCATCGCCGTCGAGGTCATCGGCGTCGGGCACGGGCGGCCGCAGTTGGTCATTGAGGCTGCGCAGACGGAGCCGGCCGTCCTGGGACCTGGCGACGCCTTCAGCCTGACGCTGCGCCTGGCCAACCGGGGCGACCGCACGGCGACCGACGTGCTGGCCGGCGCGGCCTCGGCCGACCTGGCCGTGCCAGCCGGGGGGAGCAACGTAGTAGCCGTAGACCGCATCGGGATTGACCGGGTGGTGACGGCGACGCTGCCGCTGGTGCTGGGCGAGGTGACGCAGGCCGGCCGCCTCAACCTCGACATCGCGCTGGACTACTCTGACTACAACGGCGGCTCTTACTCCGCCCGCCAGAGCGTCGGGCTGGAGGTCAGCACCGCGCTGGCGGACCGCCCGCAGTTGCTCGTCGCCGGCTACCGCACCGCGCCCGACCCGCTGGCCCCGGGCGACACCTTCACGCTGACACTGGAGGTGAGCAACGTCGGCGGGGGGGAGGCGCGGCGGCTGATTTTGACGCTGGGCGGCGAGGGAGGAAGCGGGCTGGCTCCCTTCGCCCCCCTCCACTCTGGCAACGTCAAGTTCGTGCCGCGCCTGGACGCCGGGGGCACGGTCGAGGTGGTGCAGCAACTGGTGGTGGATGGCTCGGCGGACCCCGGGGCCTACAGCCTGCCGGTGGCGCTGGCCTTCGACGACGCCCGCGGCACCCGCCACGACGACAGCCAACTGATCAGCCTGCTGGTACGCCGGCGGCCCCACCTCCAGATTGGCTTCTATCGCCCCGTGGAGGTGGCCGTCGTCGGCGTGCCCTTCGAACTCCCGGCCGAGGTGACCAACATCGGGCGCACGCTGGTCAACGTCAGTACGCTGGAGGTCACAAGCACGCAATTGGAGATCAGCGAGGGCTCGCTCTACCTGGGGCCACTGGATGGGGGCACGTCGGGGTCGCTGGAGGCGATGGCCGTGGCCCACGAGGGCGGAACGGCCGAGGTTGTGGTCACCGTTCACTACCTGGACGACTTCGACCAGCCGCAGGTGGTGACGGAGACGCTGACGGTGGAGGTGGAGGAGCCGCCAGAGGCCGAACAGGCGGACCAGGAGCAAGAGGAGGAAGGCTTCTGGGATAAGGTGCTGCGCTTCCTGCGGGGGCTGCTGGGGTTAGGGAGTTAAACGGGGGAAAATTGGTTGAGCTTCAGTCAGTATTTCGTCAAACCTGGCCTGATCGAAACCGAGTATGCCAAGATGCTGGGATATGCTTTCGATTCCCGCCTTGACAGTGATTATGATGTGACATTTTCAGTTTCCATTCCTCTTTGAGGCAAAGCATTGAGTTTCAGAGACCTGCTTCATTTGGTGATCAGTAACCTGCGGCGGATGAAGGCCCGCGTGGCGATGACGGCCATCGGCGTGGTCATCGGCACGGCGGCGGTGATCGTCCTGATCTCACTGGCGGCCGGCCTCCAGCGCAGCGTGACTCAGGATTTGGGTTCTATCGGCGAACTGACGCAGATCACCGTCTATTCCTGGCGGGAGTCAATCCGCGCTGGCGAGGAGGCGGTGCTGAACGACCGCGCGCTGGCCAAGTTTCGCAAACTCCCCGGCGTGGTGGCTGTCACGCCCCGGGAGCCGATGATGGGAAACGGAATGCTCCGGCTGAACCGGTTGGTGGGAAATGTGCAGATCATGGGCATTGACCCGACACAGGTAAAGCGGCTGGATTTCGTTTTGGCGAGCGGGACGGACCAGCTGGGACGCTGGCAGGCGCTGGCGGGGGGGCAGGTGGCGGAAAGATTCCACAATCCCCAGTCACAGCGCCCGGTGGAGGAGACCTTCGACCTGCAGGGACAGGCACTGCAACTGGTCCTCAGCCGCACGGGAGACGACGGCCAGCCGGTGGAACGGGTCGTGCGCCTGCGGATTACGGGCGTATTGGAGGAATCGGGCGGGCAGGACGACCACACGCTCTACCTGGCACTGGACGATGTACTGGAGTTGAACAGTTGGTTCGCCGGCAAGCGCCTCAACCCGGGCCGCGATGGGTATAACCGGGAGGCGCTGGTCAAGGTTGCTACCCCCGAGCATGTGGCGGCCGTGGAACGGGAGATTGTAAGTCAGGGGTTCTACGCCTACTCAGCGCGTAGTATGCTGCGGGAGATTAATACCGTCTTCCTGGTCATCCAGGGCGTTTTCGGCGGCATCGGGGCCATTGCGCTCATCGTGGCCGCCTTCGGCATCGCCAACACGATGACGATGGCCATCTACGAGCGCACACGGGAGATCGGATTGATGAAGGCAGTGGGGGCGACTAACCGGGACGTAATGTCCGTCTTCCTGGCCGAGGCTGGCGGCATCGGGCTTCTGGGCGGAATCGGCGGGGTACTGCTGGGAGTGAGCCTGGGGGCATTGATTGACCTGATCGCTGGCGCCTACCTGGCAGCGCAGGCGGTTCAGAGCGGGGCAGCCGCCTCGGACGTGAACATTTCCCTGATCTACACGCCTTTGTGGCTGCCAATCTTCGCACTCCTGTTCTCTGCGTTTGTGGGCGTGGCCTCGGGGATCTATCCAGCGGTACGGGCGGCGTCCCTCAATCCCATCGCTGCGCTGAAGTACGAGTAGGGTGAATTGCAGATTGCAGGCGGATGGGGAACGGATTGGGGGGCTTGTCCGGTTATCCTGCTGTCCCGAAGGCGATCAGCGGCACCGGGACGGTGTGTACCTGCGCCTGTGGCGACGCCATCAGCGAAACGGCAGGTAGGCCGCCCTCTCGTTTTCCCTAACACGACCCAGTGCTGACTATGGCCCATCGGTGTCCCACCGCCTCTGTCAAAGTCGCGGCCAACCTGCCCTACGAAATCGGGAAGTTATTCTTTTATGAGCGCAAAGTGACGGCTTGCGGGTCGTTCCCTGTGTGGATTAGTGTCTCCCTCACGTATCATACAGGCAGGTAGCGACTTTGTCAAGCGATGTTTTGTGCCTGTGCTTCCAGCCGCCCCTCGCGCCAGCGAACTGGCCGCACTTCTATGCTTCCCTCAATGGAAGAGAGCAACCGTTCGATCACCGTGGTGAAGGCCACCACGTCCCCGCTGGTGTAAAACAGGTGACGCCCCACGCAGCCCCGGCTGGCCTCCAACCCTCGTCGGGCCAGCACGCGCCCCGTCTGGCGGGCAACGGCCGGGGCGGGATCAATCACCATCACGCTCGCTCCCACCACCCGCTCAATGGCCAGCCGGAGGAAGGGGTAGTGGGTGCAGCCGAGCACCAGTTGATCCACCCCGGCCTCGACCAGTGGCGTCAGGCACTCCCGCAGCAGCGCCTCGGTCTCAGGCGTGTCCAGCGCCCCGGCCTCCACCGCCTCCACCAGCCCCGGGCAGAACTGGGTGATCACTCGCACGTCGTCCGCGTACCGCTCCACCAGGCTGGCGAAGAGTTCCCCCTGAAAAGTGGCCTGTGTGGCAATCACGCCTACGACGCCGTTGCAAGTCCGTTCAATGGCGGGCTTTACGGCCGGCTCCATCCCCACGAACGGGACACCGGGAAATGTACGCCGCAGGTAATGTAACGCGGCCGCGGAGGCGGTGTTGCAAGCAATGACGATGACCTTCGCGCCCCGAACCAACAGAAAGCGCGCGATGCCCTCGGAGAACTCCCGCACCTCGGTCAACCGGCGAGAGCCATAGGGCACGTGGGCCTGGTCGGCCAGGTAGAAAGTGTCTTCGTGGGGGAGTTGGCGGATGATCTCACACCACACGCTCAGCCCACCCACGCCGGAGTCAAAGATGCCGATGAGTCCAGAGGCACTCGCGCTCTTCTGCGTATCGCGTGTTACGTGTTGCGTGTTGCGTGTTGCGTCGGTCACAGCGATTCGCTACTTCCACCTCGGTGCAGGGCCAGGTAGATGCCGAGGATGAGGACCATCCCTTGCAGCGCCGCGAGCAATGCCAGGGGTGCGTCAGGGCTGCTGGCCTCCTGGGGCGCTGCCGTCGGGAGCGGCGTCCAGGTGGGGAAAGGCGTAATGCCAGGGGCGAGGGGCAAGGGACGAGGGACGTAGGGAGTGGGCGTTGGCTCTACGGTTGGGGGCGGTTCGGGTGTGGAAGTGACGGTAGGAGCGAGCGTAGCAGTAGGCTCGGGGACAGGGATAGTAGTGGGCTCGGGGGTGGAGGTGGGCTCGGGGGTGGAGGTGGGCTCGGGGGTGGAGGTGGGCTCGGGGGTGGAGGTGGGCGGAACAGGTGTGGCGGTCGGCTCAGGAGTAGGACTGGGCGGAACGGGCGTCGGTGTGACGGGCGTTCCCCCACTGAGTACGATTGTGCCCGGCGAAGCGGCGGTACGGCCGGCAGCGTCGCGAAACTGGACATAGACGGTATGTTCGCCCGGGCTGTCCGGCAAAGTCCAGGGAACGAGCGGTTGCCAGGACTGCCACGGCAGGTCGTCAAAATCCGGTTCGTTACTGATGCGAATCTCAATCGCCCGGCCCATAAAGGTCGCCCCCTCCCCTCCTGGGCGAGCCTCCTCATTAGTCAACCGGATCGCAACCTGGGGGTTATCGGTGCTGGTGGCTCCATCATTGATGAAGATGGGCAGTACGTTGGGACGTACACCGAAGTCGAGCACGTAGTAGTTACAGCCGGCGGGGTCGGTGGCGATGCCGATGCCGATCTCCCGATAAGTGGTGCTGAGGATATTGTCGCGATGGGGCGCATCCTCCAGGAAGAAGGCCATCGCATCCTCAATCGTGCCGTGGCCAGTCCAGAGATTCTCGCTGGCGATCAACTCCCCGCCATTCCAGGTCCAGGCAGCATAGCCGGCCTCCGCGATGCGTTGCTTGGGCGTGGAGCCGTCGGAGCCGGTGTGGGACGAGATTTGATGGGCTGCCAGGTCATCGGCGTGGCGCTGTGCCGCGGCGACCAGCAGGGTAGAGAAGTTATAAGGGGCCAGCCCCTCATCCAGACGGGCCTGGTTCACCAGAATTTGCCAGTTGACGACCTGGTCGGGCTCCTGGGCTGTGGCGGGGAGGGAAGCCAGGATGATGCCGGCGACAAGAATGAGGGCACGCAGTAAATTCCGCATAGGCGGAATTTTAACACACAGTCAGGAGGATGCAAGAATGGCTGGAGATAAGAAAATGCCCCAGACCCCAGCCTTCATCCGGCTGAGGCCTGGAATGCTAGCCCAATACTGGCCTCTCGCGCGCCGCTATGGGATGCAAAGCACCTGCCCGGCGCGGATGTAGTTCAGATTGAGGATGTGGTTAGCCTCGGCGATGGCCCACATACTGACCCCATAGTGCAGCGAGATGCGGTACAGGTTCTCCCGTGGAGCGACGGTGTGATACCAGCGGCAGGCAGGAGGCGGTGTGCCGCCATCGAACTGGCGCGGGCAGATCCGGCCGGACGGCAATAGACGGGGCGCGTTGGGGATCGCCAGGATATGTCCGGCGTGGATGATGTTGGGATTGAGAATTCCGTTCTGGGCAGCAATGGCGTAGGGATCCACACCGTAAGCCCGCCCGATGCAGAATAGCGTCTCCCCTGGCCGCACGGTGTGGTAGCCGAGGATGCCCCACGGTTGATATCCTGGAGGCGTCGGCGTGGGGCCGGACGTGGGCGTGAGAGTAGGCGTCGGTGTGGGACCGGGCGTGGGTGTGAGAGTAGACGTCGGCGTGGGGCCGGGCGTGGGCGTCAAAGTAGGCGTCGACGTGGGACTGGGTGTGGGCGTGAGAGTAGGCGTCGGCGTGGGGGTGGGGGTTGGGGTCTCCGTCGGAGTCGGGGTCTCTCCACCGGTGACGGTGATACTCCCGCTCTGGGTGCCGGCGCTGATGGTGCCACCATTGCGGTCGGACAGGATGACGTTGACGAAGTTGACGATTGAAGTTCCGGCTGCTTTCCCCTGGAAGGTGACCGTGGCCAATACACCGCTGCCGCTGACTGGCTCTTTAGGCGACAACTGAGCGATGGTGAAGTCAATCTTCCCGGCAGCCTGATCAACAGTATTCTGCGCCGTGGCGTCTGGACTGAGAAACACGCCAGGCTGGATTTGCACGCCATCCGTGCCTGGGTCGGCATCTACCACCTCCACCAGTGCCGGGTCAAAGGTCAGGTGCACCTCAGCGCCGTAGAGATTGGCCACTTCCTCAATACGGATGTTCACCGCCGTCGTGGCTCCCACGGCCACCTCACTGCTCGGTGGATCAATGACCACCGCTGTGCCCTGGGCCAGCCCGTAGCCCACAGGCGTGGAGAATAGTATAGCCAGCAGTAAAGCCAGGCCAACCCAGCAACGTGTCAACGTCGGAAACTGCTTTTTCATCGTTCCTCTCCTTTCTGACAATGCACCACCTAGCGCACCTTGACAGCGTTCCACACAACCACAATGGAGCCGGCTGCGACGGCAGCCGCAACCAGCCCGATCAACACCCAAACCGCCGGAGACGAACCAGGGCGACTGACAACAACCGCGCTGGAACCGGTTTCGACCGCGATGGGCTGCCCCCGCATATCGGCCAGGAGGGCACTGCGGACCTTGATCAGGGTTTCCCCCTCGGCCAGGGCCCGGAAGGTGACGCGAGCCAACACGCCACTACCAGTGACCGCCTTATCCGACGGCATGCAGGCGATGGCGTAATCCACCGCGCCGCTGGCCGGGTCAGTGGTATTCTGCGCGACGAAGTCAGGGCTCAGAAAGTCCCCGTGGGCAATCTGCGTCCCCTCCGTTGATGGATCAACATCCACCACCTCCAGCAGCGCCGGGTCGAAGGTCAGGTGCGCCTCGGCTCCTGCCAACTGGATGACATTCCCCACGCGGATGTCCAGCGTCCCCACATCGCCAGGAGCCAGGTACAGCGTCGCAGGGTCGAGCCATATCTTCGTCCCCTGGGCAGCCGCAGAGCCCACGACCCAGACGACGAGTCCCCAGCAGCCGAGCAGTATCAGCACCAAGTGGCGCAGTCTCAGGGACAGTTGCTGCATAGACCGAGGTTTCCAGCAGCCTGGGTCAGGTCAAGGATGTTGACCTGACAATCACCGTTGACGTCGCACGGCGGCGCGGCGTTGGGAGGCGCAGAATCCAGTCCCACCCAGTCATAGTCCAGGTGTGTCTCGACGCGGTACAGATTCTCTGCAACGGTCATTGTTGCGGTTCCCTTGCTAGCAATCACTTCTATTGTAGCCTGGCAGCGACCGGTTGTCAAGTCGTGCATGGGTGCGCGGGGTTTCCGAAGCAAATCAACATTCGGTGCTCAACAAGCCGGTAGCGGTGGTTGCGGGTGGTCAACCACCGCCACCGGCACGCGCCGCCCCGGAAAAGATGCTGCTACGGGACCCAGGCTGTCGGGCCACAGCGCGAGAAATTACCAGCGGCGATGGTCAGATCGAGGATGTTGACCGTGCCGTCGTCATTGATGTCCTGCGGATCGCTGGCATCCAATCCCGTCAGGCCAAAATCGCCGATGATGGACACAATGTCGAGGATGTTAATGCAACTGTCAGCGTTGACGTCGCCCCCTACCAGTTTCGTCGAGCCGATGTCCACGGTAGTCCCCGCGACACAGACCGAGCTCTTGCTCGCGTGGAGATAGCCGGGGTAACCGGCACTGACGGTGTAGGTGCCGTCCAGCGGCACCTCCAGGGCGAAACTGCCGTCGCTGGCTGTCGTGGTCGTGGTTATCACCCCACCACCCACCGCGAGGGCGACGATCTCCGTGTCAGCATGATCGGTGCGCGCCCCCTGCCGCTCTACGATTCCCTCGATCGCGCCAGGAACCGTCACGGTGATGTCAGGCACGGAGGTATCGTTGATGGGAATGATCTCACCATCCGGGTCGGAGAGAACAGACCCGGGCAGGGTGTTGATCTGTAAAATACCGAGGTCCGGCGAACCGACCTCCTGAGCGACCCAGGTAATGGTCGCCACTGGCCCTGTCCTGTTGGTCACCGGATCGCCGAAGTGGCTGACAGAGATATGGATGCACGCCCGCGTGTCGCACTCTGTGGGGTGGGCAATGGTGGGCGTGTCATAGAAGACCTCGTTGGCTACTGGAAACAGGGTGCCATCGAAAAAGCCGTTTTTGATCTCGACCTGGGTGCCATTGCTCGCATCACCGTCAAAGTCGTGCACGGTAACGACGGTCGGGTCAAAGCTCACCCAGATTTCGGCGCCCATCACTCCGACCCCGAGGGTGCCATTGGTGATTGAGACCTGGAGGTCGGTGGTGAAGTTTTTGCCGACGAGGGGGGCTCCCGACACAACATCTGTCACGCTGACAGAGGTTTCAGTGCCAGGAGATTGGGCCCCCGCGGAAGCGGGTACCAGGGCCGCGAGGGTGGCCACTATGACCAGGCTCAGGCTGAAAACTCGCACTCTCATTGCTTATTTCTCCTTTCAAGAACGGTATTCTACTGGCGGATCACCCAATGTGGAGCGCCGTATTTTCATTATAACATGCATTCCTGGCCAGTGCGTTACAGAAGCGTTACAATTTGCGCCCAACGCCCGCCAGCACTGTCAGTTGTCAGCGGGAAGTTGACAACCCTTTGCCCACGTGCTATACTTTTCACTGTGGGCTATTAGCCTGGCCTGGCAGAGATTGGCTTAATTATAACCTGCGTCCCATCTTAGGGAGTAACTACTGTGGCCAAGCAAAAGATTCTGGTGGTGGACGACGATCAGGGAGGGTTGCGTTTAGTGAAACTGAGCTTACGTCGGGCAGGGTATCAGGTCGTTACAGCGGTAACGGGCGAGGAAGGCGTGCAGAGAGTTCGCACGGAGAAGCCTGACCTGGTGCTGATGGATGTGATGATGCCGGGTATGGGCGGTTTTGAGGCCACTAAGCACATTCGTCGGCTGCCTGAGGGCCGTCGCATGCCCATCATCTTCCTCTCCGCCCTGGACCGAACGGAGGCGAAGGTAAAAGGCCTGCGTATAGGGGGGAACGACTACATCGCCAAGCCAGTGAAGATGGGCGAGTTGCTGGCTCGTGTCGAGGCCCACCTGCGGCTGGAAGCCCCCGCCCCGGGCCAGTTGATCACTATGTTCGGCAGCAAAGCCGGCGTGGGTACCACCACGCTGATGGTCAACCTGGCTCTGGCCCTGGGCAATGTTTCGCGGAAGAGCGTTCTGCTGGTGGACTGGCAGCGCCCACTCGGGGATGTCGCGCTCTTTCTGGGCCTGCCCAAGAAGCGCGTATTGGAATCCCTTCTTCCCCACGCCAATGACCTGGACGAACAGGGGTTTAACACCGCGCTGAAGGAGTACCTGCCAGGCGTGTGGATTCTTCCTGGGGCAACAGACCCGGCCTCTGCCGATCAAATGAACCGGGAGGCCTTAAGCAAAGTATTGGAAATGGCCCTGATCAAGGCGGATTACGTCCTCGTGGACGGCGGTTCCTTCTTCTCCTGGGAAGCCCCGCCTCTGGTCGCCAAGGGGAAAGGGATCAACCTGAGTGTGTTGATGCCCGAACTCACGTCCATCGAGCGAGCCGCTGATGCCGTGGGGGCCGCCAACGTAACGAATGATAATTTCTGGCTCCTCTTGAACCGACACGGCATGCCTGGGGGCATCCCGCGTAAGCAGATTGAGTCGCGCTTAAGGATCACTCTCAAGGGATGCGTCCCGGACGCGGGCGCTCAGGTAACCCGCGCCTTGAACGAAGGACGTCCCTTGTACATAGCCGATCCGGGTTCGGGCTTCTCCCGCGCCATAGATGATATTGCCACGCGCATACACGAAGCCCTGGCTCCGTGAGCATATCTGGACATTGGCAATTTTGCTCGTAGTAACGACTTTAGTCGTTCAAAGTGAGGCTAGAGCGACTGAAGTCGCCACTACGACCCCCATATCTTGCGGGTTCATCCGTTGCCACACCGTAAATGTGGGGGACTTCAAAATTTGCCAGACTCCAGCAGTGTAATAGCCGGGTGGAAAGTGACGGTGTAGCCAACCAGCAACCCTGATTGCGGACAGGGAGGCCAGAGGCGATATGACAGAAGTACCCGCCCTCCCACAGCCTGATCCAAGGGCCAGATTGCTCGTCGTGGACGACGAAGCCAATCTGCGTGCTGGGCTGCGGAATCTCCTCAGCCTGATGGGGTATCACGTCGAAGAAGCCGCTTCCGGTCACAGGGCGCTGAAGTTGCTGGAGAGCGCGCCCTACGACCTGATGGTGCTGGACATACGCATGCCGGGGATGGATGGGACCGAGGTGATGCATCGCGCTCGACAGATGCACCCCGACCTGTCTATCATCGTGCTGACAGCCCATGCCTCACTGGAGAGCGCCATCGCTGCCGTAAAATCAGGTGCGGCGGACTACATGCTCAAGCCATTCAACGTAGAGGACCTCGCCGCCGCCATCTCCCAGACCCTGCAAAAGCGCGCTGAGCAGTTGCGCCGCCAGCAGTTGCTGAATCTGATAGGCCATGCACTGGACACGCTGGACCAGGCGGAAAGGCCAGCAGCACCTCCACCCTCCCCCCCGACGCCCCCAGAGCGTTTCCTGCACACTGGTCCTCTAACGCTGGATCGCCAAAAGCGGCTGGCCGTGATGCAGGGTGATCCGCCTCGCACGGTTGAACTGACGGAGGGCGAAACGGCCATCCTGGCTGTTCTGATGGAGCACCCCAATCAGGTACTCTCCTGCAGCCAGTTGGTTCATGCTGCGATGGGCTACGACCTGGACGAACAAGAAACCCAAAATCAAGTACGTCTCTATGTTTTCCGTCTGCGCCGCAAGATCGAAACCGACCCCGGCAAACCCCATCTGATTCGCACGGTGCGCGGACGTGGTTACTTCTTAACCCCCGCTTGACGATAGCCTCCATTCCTTCTATATCCTATACCTCTCATCTCCCTGAAAACTTTTGAAATGCTGTTGAAACTGAACTGAAAGCGCACAGGCGCGCTTTTATGCTATACTCGCCTATGAAAGTGTGACATGCTTCGTGAGTGTATCAATATTGCTCTGCATCAATGGTATATTCGGCAGATTCATCGGTGGGGGAAAGGAGATGAAAAACAGAGACAAGAAAGACAAGAAACAAAGGAAAGAAACAGTGTATGTTCACCTGTCAATCGAATCTATAGTCAAATCCAAAGGAGACAAGAAATGACCAGCAAACTGAATAGGTTACTAAGAGATGAAAGTGGTATCACCGCTTTGGAGACGGCGATCATCTTGATTGCCTTCGTCGTGGTCGCAGCCGTCTTCGCCTTCACCATTCTCTCGGCCGGCACGTTCACGACCGAGCGAAGCAAGGAGGCGGTGTACGCCGGCCTTGAGGAGGTCAGGGGATCGCTGGAACTCAGGGGAAGCATCATCGCTAACGGCATTACCAGCACGAACTCCATCACCAACGTGGTCTTCACCGTCGCCAACGTTGCTGGTGGCCAGGCCGTCGACATGTCTACCACGAGTAGGGTGGTGGTCGTCGAGTACCGCGACAGCAGCCAGCGCAAGGAGATCACCGACTGGTCAGTGAGTTGGCTGGGGTATAACGATGCAGACACCCTTCTCGAAGAGAGGGAACTGGCGGAGATCACCGTCCCCTTGAACAGCCTCAGCCCCACCCTGGGAGCCAACACGATTTTCGTCGTCGAGGTGAAACCTCCGCGGGGTGCCGTCCTCAATCTCCAGAGGACTACGCCAGCCGTTATTGACCTAGTGATGGATCTCAACTAGAATGGGGGTAAGAAAATGAATAAGAAAATAAAGATGAACAGACTGCTAAGGGATGAAAGTGGTATCACCGCGCTGGAGACAGCGATTATCTTGATTGCCTTCGTCGTGGTCGCAGCCGTCTTCGCCTTCACCATTCTCTCGGCCGGCACGTTCACGACCGAGCGGAGCAAGGAGGCGGTGTACTCCGGCCTGGAGGAGGTCAGGGGATCGCTGGAACTCAAGGGAAGCGTCATTGCCAGGGGAGGATACATCAGCCCCACTGACGTTATCTCAGACGTGATCTTCACCGTCGCCAACGTTGCTGGCGGTCAGGCCGTCGACATGTCTACCACGAGTAGGGTGGTGGTCATCGAGTACCGCGACAGCAGCCAGCGCAAAGAGATCACCAATTGGTCAGTGAATTGGCTGGGGTATAACGATGGGGATACCCTTCTTGAAGAGAGGGAACTGGTGGAGATAACTGTTCCCCTCACCAATACCCTTTCTCCTTACTTGGGAGCCAACACGATCTTTGTCGTCGAGGTGAAACCTCAGCGGGGTGCGGTCCTCAATCTCCAGAGGACTACGCCAGCCGTCATTGACCCAGTGATGGATCTCAACTAAGGAAGGCTGGCGGATCGCCTTCGAGTTCGCGGGTCTCGACTGAGTGGTTCGGCTGGGTCATAGGGCCCAGTCGAACCGCTTATCTTAAGCAGAGACCACCACCATAGCCAAAACGAGGAGGTTCTCGTGGAACTGGAACACAGAGTGGAGGAACTCGAACGTGAATTGGAAATCCTGAAGGAAACGATGCGAGAAACGCTGCTGGCTATTCAGAAGAGCCTGCCGGAGAAACCAGCCAGCCCTTCGCGATGGCAGAAGAAGGCCTGGATGTTGGCGCTGCTCAACACCCTCTTGGCCATCACCTTGTTCACCAACATCCGCTTCTATACATCGGACACCCCCCCCTTCGGGATCGGTTCCCTTCTGAGCCCCTGGCTACAGGCGTTTTGGGTGGCCTTGGCGTTCCTGTGGCTGCTCCTCCAGATGTACCCCCTGGCGCTGCTCCTGGATCAGGAAGACGGGCGGGCGCGCAAGGTGACCTGGCGTAATTCGGTCGCGCTCTTCAGGTCCAACCCGGGGTTGACCCTCGCGCTGACGTCGTTGGTATTGATCTTGGCCACCATCAGCGCGCTGTTCCCATCGCTGTGGTTCGTGGTTATGGTGGCGCTGTTCGCCGGCGTGTGCGCCAACGCGGCGGGGCAACTGGTGCAGTCGTGTCGGCAGCGGGCACAGATAAGAGGGAAAGGAAAGTAGAGAGGGGAAGGGAGGGAATGCACTCGAGGGCCTGTGATACCAGAGAGTGAAACTCTACTGTAACGAAATCGTAACCGAGGCCGGGTGAGGAGTGTAGTAAACTGTGTCATGGCAAGCATAAGGAGGGATCCTATCTTTTCAATAAACCGGGGTAGGGGCAGGTCTTGTACCTGCCCAAGAGGGCGACCACGAGGGTTCGCCCCTACATATTGAGATGATACGAGGGGTCGTTATGACAGTGGAACAGAAGGTCAAGATGCTCGAGTACGAAATGAAAATCCTGAAAAATGAAATACAGCGAACGCTCCTGGATATTCAGGAGCAACTTCTACTCCATTATTACCCTTCTCTCAGAACAGATGAGTCCTCGCCTCCGGAGAGCATCCTGCGTTCTATCGAAACCATCCAAAAGAAAAAGGCGGAGCGAGAGGAAGAAGAAGAGCAATCGCGTTACCTATCTGAGGAGAAGACAGACCAGACCTCCATAGTGTAGTTGTCGCAGCAAGTGAGCAATAGCGTGGGGAGAGGAGGCCCTCTCGCTCATAGAGAAGACAAACGAGGAGGCCAGCCTTGGATAAAACAATTGTGACGGCCATCATGATCATAGCGGGTGTGGTGTCCGCGGTATTTGTCTTTAACGCCCTCTACCCCGCGACCATCCAAGGCGGGGAGGCTATGATCAACATGGAGAGGAGGATAGGCGAGCGCCTCAAAAGTAAGATCGAGATCATTCACGCCACCGGAAGCGGCAGCAATGCACTGGTATGGGTCAAGAATGTCGGATCCTTGTCCATCAAAGCAGTCGAGAGGTGCGACGTTTTCTTTGGGCCAGAGAGCGATTTCTCCCGCATCCCCCATAAAGACGAGGCCGGGGGGACCCCTTATTGGGAGTGGGAGGTGGAAAACGACACCGAGTGGAGACCCACGGCGACTTTGCAGATTACCATCACCTGTGGTGGTCCCGTCTTATCGGGGAGATACTTCGTGAAAGTGGTGACCCCCAACGGCCTCTCCGACGAGTACTACTTCAGCGAGTGACCTATGGAGACGGCGATTACTGCACTCATAGTCATAGCCCTTCTGTTGTTGGTGGTACTTACTATCTCCGAGCGTTACTTCTCTGCACAGGAGGCTGTTGTGAAATCCTGGCAGGCGATGGAAGAACAAATGGAAGAGAGAGCCGGGACAAATCCCGCGCCCGTTGACGCGGGAACCATAGCCGGAGGCGCAATAGTGGAGGTAACCCTCAGGAACGAAGGAGACATCAAGTTGGCCGACTTTGACCGCTGGGACGTCATTATTCAGTATTATGATGATTTTGATGGGTACTACATAAAATGGCTTCCGTATGCTCAGCCAGGAGACAGGTGGGTAGAGGTATTTCCCCCAGAAGCACAGGTTTTTGATCCGAACATCCTCAATCCAGGTGAGGAGATGGTGATTCAGATATCGGTTTCGCCCTCGGTGAAGGAGGGATCCACCAAGTGGGTGACCATCGCCACCCCCAATGGCATCACCGCCTCGACGGTCTTTACACGTTAGATCTCTCAAACATGTACTGTCTGGAGGGCAACGTTGGTATGAACGGCCAATCCAGGAGCGATTCACCGGGAGATGGGAAGATGAAGATCTGTCTCATACACGCCAGGCGCGCGGCAGGGGAGGTGTTGGCTAGAGCCCTCTCCTGCAGGTTGAACGCTGAGGTTGATGTGTTTTCTTACTGTGAGAATGCCCTGGCAACTGCCTTGGACTACGACGTGTTCGTCGTGTACAACAACTTTCAGAAGAAAATGACCGGGTTTCAGGGAGTCAAGAAGATCAGAGCCCGGAAGCCGCAGGCCTTTATTGTTGGCGTAACTTCCAATCCCAATCTTACCAGGAAGTTCATTTCGGTCGGGGCGGACACCTTCCTTCTGAGGGCTGGAAATGAAATCGCGGAACTGGTCGGAATTGTTCGTCAGAGGGAAGGCGTCGCCGGGTCTACACTTGAGCGTGGTTGAGGGCTGGGTTGGACAAACAGATCGTGCCCGACGACTGAAGTGGTCAAACCTGGGCTTGGAAATGGAGGGCCCTCTGTGTGTGAATCACTCCCGCAGAGGGCTTTTCTTTCGCCCCTGGGCGGTTTAACGCCCGGCCGGGCGAGCAGAGCAGCACCAACATGCCAGGGGCAAACTGCCCCCTGTTGTGTCAACCCGCAACATTACTGTAACACAAGTGAAACCTCGAGAAAGCCGATTCTGAGTTATACTGGCCTGTGAGCCTCCTATTCTGATGGCTGAGGTAGAGGAGTTGCAATGAATGGTTTCGTATGCAAGCCAGTGGACCCCGACGAACTCCACAGGGGCACTGAACCGTTCCTGCCTCGGACCCCAGATCTACGAGTACGAGAACGCCAGGTAGCGGAGAAACCACAGTTCACCCTGCCGGTGGATCTCGACGAGGCTCTGAGAGTGGTAGATGGGGACGATGATCTCTTGCGAGACGTGGTTGAAATGTTCTCAGAGGAATGCCCCAAACAGGTGGAGGCGTTGAGAGAGGCTCTGGCACGGCAAGACGCACCGGATGTCGAAAGTACGGCGCACAGGCTGAAGGACATCCTGGGCAACGTCGGAGGCCTGGCAGCGCGCGATCTGGCCCAGCGCATGGAGACTATGGGCGAGGAGGACAAACTCGATGGCGGATCGGCTGTGCTGGAAGAACTGGAAGTTGAGATAAGGCGCGTGGTGACATTCTTTTCGGAACTGGGATGGGAGCAAGGTGCCCTTGGACGTGAGGGAGGGCAGTGATGGGTGCTAAGGCGCGTGTACTTGTCGTTGACAATAACCGTCGCACGGTGATAATCATCAAACATGCCTTGAAAAAGCAAGGCTGCGAAGTTCTTACCGCCTTCGACGGCAAAGAGGGGTTACGAAAGGCACGAGAGGAGAAGCCCGACCTCGTCATCTTGGATGTCATGGTGCCCAGAATGAATGGGTACGAAGTCTGTTACCGCCTGAAAACCGATCCGGATACCGCTCACATAGCGGTGCTCATGCTCACCGCCGAGGGAGAAATTGATAATGACGCGAGGCATCAATTTACCGACCGTCTCGAAAACCAGTTACAGGGTCTCGAGATTGGGACCGTAGATTTCTTGACCAAGCCGATTAAAGCGAGAGACCTGCTGAGGCAAGTGAAGACATCGCTTTACCGGTTGTCCCAAAGACCGGTGGTGGAGTTTCGAGATTGAGGGAGATGTCCAGATGGCTAAAAAGATACTACTGATCGAGAACGATCTTCAAATCATGAATCTAATCAGGGAGCCCCTCGAGGATGAGGGCTACGTGGTGGTGACGACCAGGGATGGTCCCGAAGGACTGAAACTGGCCAGGAGGGAGCAGCCCAATCTCGTAGTAGTGGACTTCAACCTGCCAAGTATGACGGGGAACATAGTCGCCCGCCGCCTGCGACATGATCCAGCCACGGATCACCAGGCGATCCTCATGATCTCCGGCGAGGATCAGTTAGAGGAAATAGAGATTGGTCCTAAAACAAGTGCCGACGACTTCCTCATCATGCCTTTCGATGTCGCGGAATTGTTGACCAAGGTCAGGCCCCTACTTATAGGTGCAGAGGATGAGAAAGGGACAGTGATCTCGACGGGGAACAGCGAACTCGACGTCAAGATGGGAGGAGGAATACCCATGGGCTCCTTGACCCTGATCGAGGGCGATTCGGGGGCCGGCAAATCCGTGCTTTCCCAGCAGATGATGCGTGGGTGCCTGGACAATGGACATAGACTAACCCTCTTTAGTAGCGAGAACACAGTGAAGAGCCTGGTCACACAAATGCAGAGCCTGAATTTAGGCATCCTGGACTATCTCCTCTTGAGCAGGCTGAGGGTAATTCCTATCGAGACCTCGCGACTGGGCGGGGATGCTCCTTCCATCTTGATGGAGGCCATGCAAAAGGAGGAGAAGGGGCACGAGATTACCATTGTGGATTCTCTTACCTCATCCATTCCCGGCTCCTCCGAAAAGGAGGTGCTCATCTTTTTCGAGGAGTGCAAGAGGCTGTGTGCGAATGGCACAAGTGTCATCATCGTCGTTCACTCTCACGGCCTGACCAGTGAACTCCTCGCCCGCATCCGGTCTCTTTGTGATGCCCACCTCCAGCTGCGCACTGAGGAGGTGGGACAGAAGATGGTCAAGGCTTTGGAAGTGACGAAGGTAAGGGGAGCAGATCAACACACAGGCAATATCATCAGCTTCGAGGTGGAGCCAGGATGGGGGATGAGGGTCATACCCATAAGCAAGGTCAGGGGATAGAGTTTTGTGGCGCAGATGGAGTTGCCTTTTGCCTATGAGAAGAGCAATAGCGGACGCGCCCGCGACTCTAACCGCCGCCTCCACTCTCTACTCCCCAAGCCTCTACAGAAGGCCTGCGCGGAGAATAATTTCCTCGACGATTACCTGCACTGGCTTCCAATTGATGAGATCGGTGTTCCCGACTACTATCCTAGACTCTCGAGGAACCTGAAGGACCTGGCGGTGCGTAACCTGATCTACCAGATTAAAGATGGTCTCTTCATCCACATTTACCCCGACCCGACGAGCGCAAGAGATATTTACATCCCCATAGAACCTCACATGACGGTGGATCTGGAGGATATCATGCCGGAGGTAGAGGCCAAACTCCTGGATTGGGCCGAGGAAATCGGCCTGGCGGAGACAGAGGAGGAGAAAAAGGAAGCGCTTGTGCGCGCGATAGACGAGATCGTCACCACCAACGCCGGAGTTGGGAAGACTCAGGTGACGCCCCGGCAACTGGAGGGGCTCCGGTACGTCATCACACGAGACAAGGCCGGCCTCAGTGTGCTGCAGCCGCTGCTCCTGGACCCCTACATTGAGGATATAAGTTGCAGCGGGGTGGGGTCTATCTTTATCGAACATAAGGTCTTCAAAAGCCTCCAGGCCGCCATCGTGTTCCCCACCCACGAGGACCTGGACGACTTCGTGGTCTGGATGGGCGAGTGGATTAAGAGACCCGTCACTATACGCAACCCGATTGTGGACGCCACGCTTCCTGATGGGTCTCGTATAAATATCGTCTATGGAACCGACATCTCCAAGCGAGGGAGTAACTTCACAATCCGCAAGTTCAGCGAAACTCCTATCAGCATAATGGAACTCATCGAATTCGGAACTCTGGACTACATGATGGCTGCATATCTCTCCTTCATCCTTGAGGAGGGTATGAATATGTTCGTCGCGGGCGCGACGGCGTCGGGCAAAACGACCACGCTTAATGCCATCACCACCTTCATCCTCCCTGACAAAAAGATCGTGAGCATAGAGGACACACCGGAACTCCAGGTCCCCCACAAGAACTGGATTCGAGAGGTGACCAGGGGAACAGGGCGAGAGAGCAAAGATAGCGCGGTGGGGATGTTCGATCTCCTCAAAGCGGCCCTGAGGCAGCGCCCGGACAGGATCATCATTGGAGAGATCAGAGGAGAAGAAGGGGCTATTGCCTTCCAGGCGATGCAAACGGGGCACGGGGTGCTGTCCACCTTCCATGCTGCTTCTGTGGAGAAGCTCATCCAGCGCCTTACCGGAGAGCCCATTAACATACCCCGGGCTTACGTGGATAACCTCGACGTGGTGATTATTCAGGCTGCCGTGAGGGCACCCGGTGGGGGAGGAATGGTGCGGCGGATCCTCAGCATCAATGAGATCGTGGGGTACGATCCAACTAGCAAGAGTTTCTCCTTCATCGAGGCCTTCCGCTGGAACCCGACAAGGGACACTTTTGACTTTCCAGGTTACATGAACAGCTATCTTCTGGAGGAAAAGATAGCCATGAGGCGAGGCATCCCTCCTCACAAGAGAAGAGCGATCTACACAGAACTTAAGAAGAGAGCGAAGATCTTTGAGAAGCTCCATAGACAGAGAAAGGTGAGGGATTTCTATGACGTCTTCAAAATCACCGCAGAAGCGCACCGGCAAAATCTTCTCTGACCTCAGCAGAGGGATTTCGGGCTTCGATATCTTCTATCAGCTCACGTACATGTCTGCCACGTCGGCGGCAGGGATCTCGAGGGACAGGGTTTTCGCGCTTGCCCGCCAGTTGCCCGCTCCTCCAGCCCAATGCTTCAGTGCGATCAATGACCTGGTCGCGAATTTGCGTTACAGTTACCCTGATGCCTGTCGCATGGTTGGCGAACGTGTGAAGTCGGATGAGATGAAGACCTTCCTGCTGCGGCTCTCTGACGCCCTCAGGTCAGGGGAGCCGCTGGCAGCCTTCTTGGCGCGGGAAGCCCGGGTGCAGGGGGAGAACTACTCGAATGAGTATGAGCGCAATCTGGAGAGTCTGAAGAAATGGAACGATGGCTATACAGCCGTTACCGTCTCGGTGGCGTTGATTGTGATCATTAACATGGTTTCATCTATGATCTACGATCTGGGAACCGCCACGATGGTAGGGATGGTGGTAGTAGCTGCCATAATGGGCCTTATTATAGCCTGGATCTTATCCCGATCAGCGCCGCAGGAAACCAAGCACGGCCCTCTGGCGGAAGGTGCCAAGGAACAGCACCTCAGCCTCAAACTCTTCCGCATCCTTTTCCCCATGGCAGGGGTCACAAGCCTGGCCCTCGCGTTGTTAGGAGTGAATTGGGGATGGACCATGATCGTGGCATCTCTCCTTATGGCCCCTATAGGGGTAGCCAGCCTGTTCGCTGACAGGAAAATCACCAAGAAGGACGCGGAAATCAGCGCCTTCTTTCGCTCTCTGGGGGGGACGGCCACCTCAAGAGGAACCACGCTGACGGATGCTTTGACCAACATGAAGATAGATTCCTTTCCCACGCTAGAACCGGACATAAAGAGGCTTAGCCTGAGGCTCAGAGCCATTGGTAATCCTGAACTCTGCTGGCGGATGTTCGGAATTGAAACAGGCAGCAAGCTGATAGACCAGACCACGGGCGTTTTCTATGGGGCGATACACCTGGGAGGGGACCCGGAGAGAGCGGGAGTTCTCTCCAGCCTATTCTCCATGAGGACCGCCATGCTGCGGGCTAAACGGGAAGGTGTTGCCGCCACCTTTACCTGGCTTTTAGTAGTGATGCACACTGTACTTGCAGCACTTATGGTCTTTCTCTTAGAGATCATTCGCCAATTCACAATCCTGTTAGAGGAGGCTATGGCGCCACTGGGACAAGGTGAGGAGGCAGTGCAATCGCCTGGAATGGACATGGCTTTCTTCGGCACCCCCCGGATTCCATTCCTTGAGACGATAATGATAGGGATGATACTTACACTTGCCTTGACCAATGCATTCGCAGCCGTAGCCAGCGAGGGATCGCACTTACTTAAGATCTTTTTCTATTTGTCCATTTTGCTGCTCCTATCGGGGGTAAGTTTCCTCATCGTCCCCTCAATGGTACATCTGGTAATGTGAAAAGGCTATGACGTTCACAGAGGAAAATCTGCAAGCCACATCAGGGCACCTCGAGGCCACCCTCAATGGATCTGACAATGTAGACAATCATGAGGCTGAGGCGGGGAAGTTGGCGGGTCTCAAGGACCTCGTAAGGGGATCTCGAGGCACCCTCCTCGGACTGGTCTTTCTGGCTGGGCTGCTCCTGGGTTGGGTGGTCATCGGTTGGTGGCTCTGGCCGGTGAAATGGACCAACTCCGAGCCCTGGCTCCTGCGTCCGGAGCACCAAAGGACGTTCGTCGGCCTGGTGGCGGACGACTATTGGCATACCAGGGATGTATCCCGAGCCAGGCAGGCCCTGGCTGGCTGGGATGACGAAGCCCTGACCAACCTCATGGCCACGATGCAGTCTCAGGCATCCAGCCCTGAGGAGTGCCAGCACCTGGCAGCGCTGGCGGATGCGCTGGCACTGCCGAATCCAGAAGAGTCTTTATTAACCTCTCTCCTTAATCATAAGATCCTCATCTTGAGCGCTGTCTTGTCAGCAGCGCCGCTGGTGGCGGCGATTGCTCTTGCTGTTTCTCCCCTGATGCGGCGCGGAGTGAAGAAGCATAAAAGACTGCTGGGTCAAGGAGTAGAAGATCTGGAAGAAGAACTTGAACAACTGCTGGCTCAGGAAAAAGAACAACAGGCTCAAGAAGAAGAACAGGAGGCTGGAGAAGAGGAAGAAGAGAAGGAGTGGGAAGAAGGTGAAGAAGAAGAAGAAGGAAATGAATGGCTGGATGAAGAAATAGGGGAAGAAGACCAAACGATACAGGGTATTCTGTCGGGCATCTTCGAGGAGGAAGATGAGACACTGGGCTATTATGCATCCATCTGCAAGAACTTGGAGGATATAGATATAGATGATCTGGTACAAAAGAGCCAGGAGGTAATGGGGCAGATCGTGAGGAGTAACACGCTACGCCAGGCATAGATTCGTGGATAGCCCAGGATAGCAAGGATAGACTGAGCCATGACTCTTCCGTGTGCATTGGTGGGACTGTTGGTGGGGAGCCTTCTCAACTGGGCCGGGGATTACCTGCCGCGCTTCGCCTCCAGCAGCGCGGCTTCTTCGTATGAACCCACTCCCCGGCCCAGGTCCGCCCTGTGGTATCTACTGACATCCTCCCTATTCCAGAGAAACTTGGTTCACCTCCAGAGATCGTCCTGGTTGGGTGTTGCAGTGGAGATTCTCACCGCCTTACTCCTCGCCTATCTCTGGGAACGTTTCGGGCCATCATGGAGACTGCTCTTGCTGGCTCTTACCGGCTTCTTTTTTTTGCTCATCGCCATCATTGACCTGCGATACCGGTTGGTTCTGAATGTGTTGATCTACCCTGCTGCTGTGGTGACATTGCTCATTCACTCTGTGCCCCCTGGAAAGGATACCCTCATCGCTCTCCTGGGTGGCGCAGTCGGACTTGCACCCTTCTTGTTGGTGGCCCTGCTTAAGCCAGGAGATATAGGCGGGGGCGACGTAAAACTGGCCGCCCTCATCGGGCTGATGGTCGGTTTTCCGCAGGTGCTGTGGGCTCTGTCGCTCGGCATCCTGGCAGGCGGGATCACGGCTCTTATCCTTCTTTTCACCCGTCGTTGGGGGCCCAGGAACTACATTCCCTATGCTCCCTTCCTCTGCCTGGGGGCAGTGTTCTCCCTTGTCTACGACCCTTCCCCCCTGATATTCCCTCTTTGAATAGGGTGAGGCATCTGCTTCAGTTTACAATTGCCAAACTACAATTTGCGGAAAGAGATGCTTTGTGGTAGGATAATTGACATGGCTTCACAAGACTCTCTTGACCTCAACGGCCCGCTGGAGCAACCCCAGCCACGCAGCCCACGCCGGGGTACGATAATCCTGTGGCTGGTAGCAATCAGTGGGGTCATCCTTCTCCTTCCTCTCTACCTCGTCTCCACCACCATCCGTGGCGATATCACCCGTTCGGAAGCCAATCTCCAATCTGCCCACGAGGCTCTGACAAGCGAAGGAACGCCAGAGCCCGAGGCCCAAGAGATTATGGACGACCTGGCCCAGGTACAGGGAACGGTTAACGAGATTGAGGGAGTATATTCCGCCCTGGCAGCCGGTCACGTCAATTGGCCGGCTGTAATGGCCGCCATTGGCAACTACGATCCGTCCCAACTCGCTCTCGATTCTGTCGCCCACTCCGGTAACCAAATCACCCTCAACGGGCGAGCCATTGACGACTCCGCTGTGATGGTCTACAGTCGTGCCCTCGAAGAGTCGGACCTTTTCTCCCGCGTCGTCGTGCAGTCCGTGAGGCTGATCGCCACTCCCTTTGCATCACCGACGGGCACGGCGGTGGAACCATCAGGGACACCTCTGACGCCTACCGCGACTATTACACCCACGGCGACCCCCACTCCGACCCCCGACCCGACCGATGGATATGAGGTGGATGACTTCACACCCAAGGTCATCCTCCTGGGCCAGCCACAATCACACAACTTCTATCCCGTCTACGACGTGGATAGGGTCAAGTTCCTCGCCAAAGCGGGGCGCTACTACCGAGTTTCCACCGCGGACCTGTCTCCAGGGGTGGATACTTTCCTGACCATGATCCTGGGAGGAACCACCTACACCAACGATGATCGCGAACCAGGCTCTCTGAGTTCCGAGATCATGTTTCAAGCCGGGGCCGGCAGCGACGTGGAGGCGATCGTCAAAGTGACGAACCGGGGACAGTATGGTACTGACAGTTGGTACCAGATCACCGTTGAAGAGATTATCCCCACACCCACACCGACGCCCACACCCACACCGACGCCCACGCCCCTGCCCACACCGACGCCCACGAGTCTCCCCCCTCCCACCGCCACACCGGCAGATACACCCACGCCTACTCCGGACCTGCGTGACGAGTATGAACCCGACGATACTAACCCCCAACCCATCGCTATGGGAGAGATGCAGAAACACAATTTCTATCCGGATAACGACACGGACAGGATGGAGTTCCTGGCCAAAGCAGGGCGCTACTACCGGGTCTCCACCTCAGGCCTGATGCCGGGGGTGGACACTTTCCTGACCGTGAGCCTGGGTGAAACCATCTACACCAACGATGATCGCGACGATAATCACGAACCAGGCGACCTGAGTTCCGAAATCGTCTTTCAAGTTGAGAGCGGTGACGTAAATGCTCTCGTCGAAGTGACGAATCGGAGACAGTATGGCCCTGACAAGTGGTATCAGATCACCGTTGAAGAGATTGCCCCCACACCCACCCCTACATCCACAAGCACGCCCTTGCCCACGGATACACCATCGTCTTCCTCAAGTTCCTCAAGGCTTCCTGGCGTAGCCTCGCTGGCCTGCGGGGGTGGGAGGCCTTCAGGTGTTTTCAGCCCCACGGCGGTTGAATTTGTGATTGCCTTGGAGTTAAAGACAGAATCGCCATGAACTTCTTGAGTAGATTGGGAGAGCGTATCCCGTCCGGGGAGCGCCTCTATTCCCTGCTGGCTATCGTTGTCATCATCGCGGCAGCGCTTGGCATCATTTTTTTCATCAGATTCTCCATCCTGCCACAATGGCAAACCAGAAGCGAACTGGCCTTCCAACTGGCTGCGGCGCAGCAACAACTGGTGGACACCGAAAGGGCCCAGGAGGAGAACCCCGACAAGTTAAGGGAGCAACTGGAAGCGGCGCAGGCCAAACTGGACGAGGCATCTGGTCTCTTTTTCAGCGAGTCCCAGGCGGCTGAAGTGTTGAACAATCTGTACCAGTACGCCAACGAGAGTGGTGTGGAGATCACCAGTCTGCAAAACCAACCTGGTCCAGAGGAGGAAAAGAAGGACATCTACGACGTCAAGACGTTCCAACTGCAAGTCGCAGGCTCTGTTCCCAATTTGATTGCCTTCATGTCCCGGATCAAGGAAGCCACATCTGAGAGCTTCATAATCAGTAATGTGAACATCGTAGAAGGCGAGAAACTACATACCCTCACCATGGATATCACTCTCTATACCTCCCCCTACTCCTCTGGAGCGGCTGACCAGGCAGAGCCTGGCATCATTCCCACGGTGACACCGATAAACCTGACTCAGTTAGAGAAAGAGCTGGCGACAGCCTGGGCGGCGGAAGATTGGGACCAGGCGATATTCCTCATCAACCAGATCCGGGCCATAGACCCAGATTACGATGACATGGCGGAGAGACTTTACATGGCCTACGTCAATTATGGTTCCCAGCTCTTGACGGAGGGAAACAGCGGCGAGGCGATAGCGCAGTTCGACCTGGCTCTGGAGATCAAACCAGGCGGGGAGGAGGCTGTGGCGGGGCTCCAGCAGGCTTCCGTTACACCAACTCCAACCTTGAGCGTGGAGGAGCAACTGGAACAAGACCTGGACGATGCGTGGGAGGCGGGAAACTGGGAAGAGGCCATCAGCCTGATCGAGCAGATATTGGAGATCAACCCTGAATACGACGAGATGACCGAGAAGCTCTACGCAGCCCACGTGAGCTATGGGTACCAGCTCGCTGCTGAGGGAAAACTTGAGGAAGCGAAGGGGGCATTCAGCCATGCCCTAGACATCAAACCTGACGGAGAGGAGGCCAAGGCTGGGCTGCAACAGTTGGCTGGTGGCACGCTGCCTTCAACGCCGACCCCAGAATCTCAGTACACTATCCACGTGGTTCAGCGAGGCGAGAACCTGTTTCGCATCGCGCTGCGCTACGGCACCACCGTGGAAGCGATCATGGCAGCCAACGGGCTGACCAACAATACTATTTACGTGGGCCAGCAGCTGCGCATCCCCATCCGCTAGGAGCGAAGGGCGGATGGCCGCGAGAGGTGCAGGTCCTCTCGCACCCCTGGTTTGACAACCCCTCACCCGCGTGTTATACTTGCTACCGTGGGCCGTTAGCTCAGCCCGGTAGAGCAGGGGCCTTTTAAGCCTTTGGCCGCAGGTTCGAATCCTGCACGGCCCACTGGGGGAAGCAGACAAGTAGACAAGCACACAGGTAGGCAGGTACACAAGCGCCTCGTCTACCTGTGTCCCTGTCTGTCTACAATAGGGGACAAGCGACAATGGTACTTCCGATGTGGGCGTTCTGGCTCGCGCTGGCGGCGATGGCCGTCGGGCTGATCGGCGTCATCCTGCCGGTTGTCCCCGGCGTCGGCTTCGTATGGCTCGTGGTGCTCGTCTACGCCGTCGCCGAGCGATTTGCCACCATTGACCTCATGACATTCGCCGTTCTCACCGTCCTGGGCGCGATTGGCCTCACTGCCGACCTATGGATGAGCCAGGCCGGGGCCAAGGTCGGCGGGGCCTCCGGTTGGTCACTGCTGGCCGGGCTGGTGCTGGGGGCGATTGGGGCCATCGTCGGCGCGATCTTCCTGGGGGTTGGCGCGGTGCCCGGCGCCATCGTCGGCACCATCGCTGGCGTCGTCCTGGCCGAGTGGTACAGGCGCAAAGATTGGCGCGAGGCGTTCAAAGCCGGCGGCGGGTGGCTGGTCGGCTGCACCCTCTCCGGCGGCGTGCAGTTCCTCATCGCCATCCTGATGATCCTCATCTTCGTCTGGCAGGCGCTGAGGGGATAGGTAGATGGCACGGCGACGCTCTTCCCGCCGACCCAGCCGCCGGGTGCTTATGACCCGCGCTCCGCGCCGGGGTACCCTGATCATTGCCTCCATCCTCTACATCATCGGCCTCTTCGGCGTGCTCGGCTTTTTCCCTGTCCCGGAGCCCTACGCCACCGCCGCGCTGGCTGTCGCCGGCGGCCTGCTCATCCTCGGCGCGCTCCTGCGCAACCTGTAGACTCCGCCCGGTTGAACTTCGACCCCCTCACACTTGACATCTCTCCCCCCCTGCGCTATCATACCCCCACGATGTTTGAACAACTCAGCCTCTTCGGCGGCTCGACCCTCTCCGAGCCTTACACCGTCAGTCAACTCACCGGCACCATTCGCCGTTCCATCGAGAGTGAGCCCAAACTGAGCGACGTGTGGGTCGAGGGGGAGGTCTCCAACTTCAGCCGCGCCTCCTCTGGCCATTACTACTTCACGCTCAAGGACACTGGCTCCCAGGTCAGTTGCGTAATGTGGCGCAACGTCGCCCAAGCGCAGGCCTACCTGCCCACAGGCGGCGACCTGGTGCTGGCTCACGGGCGGGTGTCCGTCTACGAGGCCGGTGGTCGCTACCAACTCTATGTGGATCAACTCCGGCCGGCCGGCATAGGCGGCCTCTATCAGCAGTTCGAATCGCTCAAAGCGCGGCTGGAGGCCGAGGGGTTGTTCGCTCCGGAGCGCAAGCGGCCGCTGCCTCGCTTCCCCCGTCGTATCGGTGTCGTCACCTCTCCCTCTGCTGCCGCACTGCGCGACATCATTAACGTGCTGGGCCGCCGCTATCCGCTGGCGGAGGTGCTCCTCGCGCCTACGCCGGTGCAGGGAGACGCGGCCCCTCCACACATCGTCGCCGCGCTCAAGGCCCTCAACGAGCGCGAAGGTGTGGACGGCGTGGACGTCATCATCGTCGCCCGTGGTGGCGGCAGCCTGGAGGAACTGTGGGCCTTCAACGACGAGCAGGTGGCCCGCGCCGTCGCCGCATCCCGCATCCCGGTCATCTGCGGCGTGGGGCACGAGACCGACTCCTCGCTGGCCGACTTCGCCGCCGACGTGCGCGCTCCCACCCCCTCCGCCGCCGCCGAACTGGTCACACCCGACCGGGTAGAACTGAGCGCGCAGGTGGCAGGGCTGTCGGCGGCGCTGGTGGCGGCGCTGCAAGCGACTATTGAGGAACAGCGATGGAGATTGGCCGAGCAGGCGCGAGCGCTGAAGCACCTCTCGCCCGAGGCCCAATTGGTCCAGGTCCGCCAGCGCGTGGACGACCTGCTGGGCCACGCGGAGGCGGCGATGCGCCACAGCCTGACCTTGCACCGCGAGCGACTAGGTGGACTGATCGGGCGGCTGGCGGGGGTCAGCCCGCTGGGGACGCTGGAGCGGGGGTACGCCATCGTGCGCCACCGGGAGACGGGGGCCATCGTGCACTCGGTGGCCCAGGTCGCGCCGGGAGACGCGCTCGGCATTCGCGTCGTTGATGGAGAGCTTGAGGCAAAGGTAAAGTGACTATTGAACAAGGGAGGCTGCTATGTCCGAAACCACCATCCAATCTGTATACTTCGACAGCCCCGGCCCGAAAAACACCGTCCGCACGCTGAAGGTCGCCAGGCAGCGGGCCGACGAACTGGGCATACACACCGTGCTGGTCGCCAGCACGCGGGGGGAGACGGGCGTCCAGGCCGCGCAACAGTTCCAGGGATACAAGGTCGTCGTCGTGACTCACTCCACCGGCTTTGCCGGCCCTGATACCCAGGAACTGATGGAGGAGAACCGCGCTGCCATCGAGGCCGTCGGTGCGGAGATCCTCACCTGCCAGCATGCCTTCGGCGGCATCAGCCGTGCCGTGCGCAAGAAGTGGGGCACCTACGCGATAGATGAAGTCGTGGCACAGACGCTGCGCATCTTCGGCGAGGGCATGAAAGTCTGCGTCGAGATCGCGCTGATGGCCGCCGACGCCGGGCTGGTGCGGGTGGGAGAGCCTTGCATTGCTATCGCCGGCACCGACCGGGGAGCCGACACCGCCGTCGTCCTCGTCCCCGCCCACGTGCAGCAGTTCTTCGACCTGCGCGTGATGGAAGTGCTGGCCAAGCCCCGGCTGGGCTAAAGCTCAAATGGCTGCATGCCCACGCTGATGCGCAGGGCCTTGTCTACTCGCTCCATCAAGCCATCGGGTAACCGGCCCAACAACTGGCGCAACCGTGACTTGTCCACCGTTCTGTGCCTCCTTCATACCGAATCATACCATGGCATGACCCAAGTGCCAATCAGCGAGGAGAACATGATGAACGAAATTGAAAACCTGACCTTCGAGCAGGCTTTCGCCGAACTGGAAGAGACTGTCTGCAAACTGGAGGCGGGAGGACTGGCGCTGGAGGAGAGCCTGGCCCTCTTCGAGCGCGGGCAAGCGCTGGCCGCACGTTGCGGCACCCAACTGGACCAGGCCGAACTCAAAGTCCGCCAACTGTCGCCGGAAGGCATCGTCCCTTTCGAGTAAGTCATTCAGGTTTGGTGGCCAGGCAATAGATCAGCATCCCCATCCTGGATTTCCAACGCAGTTCGCTGATTACTAGCCAATCAGCCAACGCAGGGGAAACAAATTGCACCAATGGGCTGAGAATATAGAAGGTGCATAAACTCGTGACCTCAAAACCGGCTAATCGAATCACTGTGGCCAGTCGCCGAGGCGTGAAACGATAAATGTGTTGCTCATTGACCATCTTGGGGGTCAGGTTGAGCAAATCGAGCGTCCATTCCAATAGAGGCCACAGACTGTGATAGTTAGGCGTAGTGATAAGGATCTCTCCTCCCGGTCTGAGCACCCGGTACAACTCTTTCAGGAAGTCTTGCGGGTCTTGCAGATGTTCAATCACTTCGACAAAGAGCAGCTTGTCTATTGAATTATCGGCCAGGGATAAGGCATAGCCAGAGGCCTGCAGGAAAAGCGAGTTGTCGACTCCCTCGTTGCTGGACCGCTTTTGGCAGAAGCGCACAGCCTCCTGACTGATGTCAATGCCGATCACTGCCCTGGCCCCCTTGCCGATATGCAAGATCAAGTTCCCGGCCCCGCATCCGATCTCCGCAACACAGTCACGCAGCGTCACTTCGAGAACATGGTCTATTACCCGTAGCTTGTTCCGGTGCCAAAAACGCTGCAGTCGAGGCCCGCTTTGCATCACACGAAATTGGTAGTCACCGGGCACCGAATCATAGTCAAAACCGGGGTCACTCATCATGGGTCTCCTCGTCGAGATCACCAGGGGTTTGGTGATTGCGGCGTATAATGCCAGCCAGATCACCCTTATCCGCGCGAGCAAAGGCAGCCAGCAAGCTCTTGTTGAGTTCAACCAGCGCCCATACCACAAGCACCAGGCCAAAACCGATCATAATCCAGTCCCTAACCTTGGTATCCACAAACCTAAGTGTGAGAACCCAGGCGAGCGTGGATAACTGGGAAGGAATAGGAATGTGTAACGTTAGCCAGTGTGCCATTCCCGTGCTCGCCATAATCAAACCCAGGACGAAAGCAACCATCAAGAATTTGACCCTGGGACTAGGTTCGAGCCACTTCCAGAAGCTGGCCCAGTAAAATACTTTTAGCGTGTCCACAAACATGTAGCCGATCGTCAGTGCACCGATTCGGCCACTATGAGTGCGTTGAAATGAAACCACAACGGGCGCCTCGACGATCTTGTATCCGAAGCGGCTGACAGCGACCATAAGCTCAAGGTCGAAAGCAAACCGTCGCACTTTCAGTCGCTGGGTGACGCGGCGCAGCACGTTGGCCCGGAAGAGCTTGATCCCGGTCTGAGTGTCGCGTAAGTCCAGGCCAAATAAAAATCGAATGAGGAGAGAATAGACAACGCTCGTAATGCGCCTGAACCACGGATACCTCAATTCGGAACCGGGATGCATCTTGGACCCAATAACCACGTCAGCCCCCGTCTCGTGCATAATCTTGATGAAAGACAGTAACAGGCTTGGATGTAATTCCAGGTCCGCATCGAGGAAGGCTATGATCTCACCCGTGGCGTACTGAAAGCCGAGAAACACCGCTGCTCCCTTGCCTCGGTTGGGTGATTGACGCACTGGGCGGATACGCGCGTTCTCGGCAGCAATGGCTATCATCTCTTGATACGTAGAATCCTGACTGCCATCGTCTACGACAATGATTTCGTAATCCAAGTCTTCCAGTACAAGCGCAATCTCATGTAGGCATACTCGGATACGGTCTGCTTCATTATAAGCTGGAACCACCACAGAGACTTGAGCCATCATCTGATCCTTCAAGTCAGGTTTCTCGAAGCACTATGTTGGCTTCCTGTCAATCCTGTTCACGCTTGTCAACGCCGGATCAACTCCCCCACTGCTCGCAGTTCCTCCACCCGCAGCAGCAATGCAACACCCAGATAGACCGCTGCGCCCAACACGATACCCCCGCCGCCGAGTACCAGCGATCCCGCGTTCGGTAGCACAGCCTGCCACCCCAGCAATACCACCCCCATTGCCAGCGATGCCAGCCCGCTCTTGGCGAAGGCAGTCAGCGTCCGCCGACCTTCCAGGCCGTCCATCCGCCGCCGGATCAACACCACCAGCACCACCAGCTCCAGCAGTGTTGCGACCGAGTTGGCCAGCGCGAGCCCCGCGTGGGGTGGCCAACCCGCCAGCCCGAACACCCCCGGCAGCGTCAGGCTCAGCGCCACGTTGAGACCCATCGCCAGTCCGCCCACCCACACCGGCGTGAACGTGTCGTGCAGCGCGTAGAAGGCACGAGCGATGATCTCCAGCCCAGCGTGTCCCACCAACCCCAGTGCGTAAAGGGCCAGCGCCCACGCCACCGCATCCGTCGATGCCGCCTCAAACGCCCCTCGCTCGAAAAGCAGCCCCACCAACGGCCGGCCCAGCACCAGCAACCCCACCGTGGCCGGGAGGCAGAGAGAGGAAACCGCCCGCAGTGTCGCGGCCAATGTGCTCCGCATCTCGGCCCGCTCCCCCCGAGCCGCCTGCGCGGCGAAGGTCGGGAAGGCAGCCGTCCCCACTGCCTGAGCGAAGACCCCCTGCGGCAGCGTCATCAGCATCCAGGCGTAGTTAATGGCGGAAACCGCTCCCTCACCCATCCCCGAGGCCAGGCTATTGTTGACGACGAAGTTGAGTTGGGCGATGGCCGTGCCCAGCACGCGCGGGGCCATCAGCCGCCCCACCTCGCGCACGCTGGGGTTATCCAGTCCCAACGTGGGGACGTAGCGCGCGCCGTAGCGCAACAGCCCCGGCACCTGTACCAGCAAGTGCAGCGCCGCCCCCACGACTACGCCGACCGCCATCCCCCGCACGCCCAGGTGTGGCCCCAGCAGCAGCGCCCCGCCGATGATGGAGAGGTTGTAGACCGAGGGAGCCAGTGCTGGCAGGAGGAAATGCTGATGGGCGTTCAACGCTCCCATCACAATGCCACTCACGCCGAAGATGACCGGGGAGATCAACATCAGCCGCAAGAGGCTGACCGTGAGCACCTGCTGAGGTAGGGCGAAGCCGGGGGCGATAACCGTCCGTACCAGTGCCGGCGCGAAGACCGCTGTCAGTCCCGCTGCGACGGTCAGCACAATCAGTGCCAGGTTGACGACGGCCGAGGCCAACCGCCAGGCTCCGGCGTGGTCTTCCTTTGCCAGGTGGTCGGCGAAGGTGGGGATGAAAGCCGAGCCCAGCGCCCCACCCGCGACGACCAGGAAGACCGTCTCCGAGATGCGGGCCGCAACCAGGTAGGCGTCGAGATCGCTGCCGGTGCCAAACAGTGCGCTGATGACCACCTGGCGCACCAGCCCCAGCACACGGCTCACGACGAAGAACGTCATCACCAGCGCCGCCGCTTTCGCAATCTGTCGCCCTCCTCTGTTCATCCAACCCCCCGAGCAGGGCTCACGTCACCAGCCACAACTATCGTCATTCTGACCAGCCTATCGAATCAACTCGTCCCGCACGAACAGAGGGCCGCCAGACATAGTCTCGGTGGCCCCTGAACAACCAAAATCCGTGTCCAGGGTATCGGAGATCCCGGCCCTCAATTTCTCCCTGGCACTAACTTACCATCTCTATACCAAAAAACGACACCATTTGACTCTTCCCTAAGTTGATCTACATAGTCCTCCTGCTGTTGTGGTGATAATCCAACTAGCTCGGTATCCAGTATAGTCTCAATGTCAAAATCATATCCTAGAATCTTGGTTGCTGAGGGAAAGGTATTTCTGAATGTGAATGCATACTCAATATGGTCAGGCAAGTTGATGAGCAAAATTTGAGTGCCAGTGGGTAAGTTTTCGATCTGGCTATCTAGTTGCATCAGAACGGATTTACTGACCTTTGCTGACCTGCCAAACCACACACTACGGTACCCCAAAACATGGGCATTTAGCCCAGCATATAGTATGATAACAATTGCCACCGCTCGTTTCATCCATTTGCCATGCTCTTTTGCAGTATCCCATGCACCGACAAATACAGTGGAAAACACCAACACAATGCCAACAGAGGATAAAAAAACTGACCGTTCTGAGACAATAAAGATAACAGGTGCCAACGCGACAACAATCCAAACAAAGGAAAACCATAACGATTTCCTGTACTGCTCACCGGTCAGCCAAATCCGCTCTCGAAACCACATCCAACCGGTCATTATGATAATACTCGTGGAAGAAATGAGGGTCACAATCGGCAATACAGGCCGTGCTTGCCACGAGGGTAAAGAGGCCCAAAAAGCGTAATTATTCGGGAGCGTAAACACGCCAATCAACATATAATATGCAAAGTTCATAGCAAGACGAGGAATGTTAAACTCAACAGCGGAAGTGTAAGCACTACCCTGGGATATTCTAAACAATAGAAAGGCTAGCCACAGCAGGACTATGGGCAACACGGGCGTAAAAAATCGCCAATCGAGCTTCTTATCCCTGGCTGGTTCAAACCAAAGCCCATCGTAGACCAACAACATAAGCGGCAACAACAAGGCAGTCTCTTTGGAAGCCAATCCCAACAAGCAATTAAGACCTGCAGCCACAAGCCACAAATTATCGCCCGTCCTTCGAAACAAGATAAAACTTATCGTACTGACCAGGATGAATAAACCTGCCAGCAACTCATTGGTTGCGGCAAACCACAAAACTGGCTCCGCATGAGTGGCGAACACAGAAAACAAAATGGTTGCCAAGGTCCCAATGCGCCCGTCGCGCGTGAGCAAATGCGCCAATACCCCAACATGGGCCGATATCAACGCGTATAAAACGACGCTCAACAGACGATAGCCAAGTGGATTTAACCCGAATAATTGCCAGCCCAGGGCAACAAATACATCATGCACCGGCCGATACGAGCCGCCTCGCAAGCCCGCAAACCAACTTAGTACGTCCTGCCACGAAAACTGCATATTTCTCAGGATAACCGGCCAGTCATCACAACAAAAGTAGTTGTTTAGCCAGGGCAAAAAGACTAAAGCCAAGATAAAAGCCAAGCCATAATATTTGAAATACATACCGAGCGGCTCCTATTTCAATGTTCACTGTGCCTTCTTCTTCTAAAGGACAAATCCACCACTCTCCAGTGAGGCCAGCAGACGTCGAGCTGTGCGCCTCCAGGTAAACTCCCGGGCTCGTTCGATGCCTGCTCGCCGCAAAAACCGTCGCAGAGACGTATCATCCAGTAATTGTACCATCGCGGCCGCGATTTCCTCCGCATTGGTTGGGTCTACCGTCAAGGCGGCCTCGCCAACCACTTCGGGCAGGCTGGTCGTATCGCTTGTGATAACCGGTGTACCGCAGGCCATTGCCTCAACAGGAGGCAATCCAAACCCTTCGTAAAGGGAAGGGTAGATCAGCATCTCAGCCTGCCGGTAGAAGGTGGGCAAGTCTTCCTGGGCAATAAAACCGGGCAAAACCACACCAGCGGAGCGGGCTCGCCCCACAAGCTCTCCGCTCTCCCAACGTTGTAATCCGCCCCAGACCATTGCCGGCACCGACTCTCTCCTCGCCTTCAAAATCAAATAGGCATCAAGCAAGCGAGATAGGTTCTTTCGGGGGTGGATGTTACCCATCGCCAGAATATAGCCTGGGGCCACCCCATAAGCGCGCAATATCTTCCCGTCCTCAGGCCCTTGCTCAGGACGGAATATTCGGCCCAAACCTGGGTACACCACGACAGCTTTCTCGATCGCCGTCGGGTGAAAGCGCGCCAGTTCCCGACGTGTGAAATCAGAGAGTACGACGACACGCTCTGCTCGACGTATTGCCAGGCTGGTCAGAAGGCGCATGTAGAAAGCGATGGTGGTGGGAAAATACTCTGGATGAGCACGAAAGGAAAAGTCGTGTACCAGCACCGCCCCCCGGCAAGGGGTTATAGGAGGCAAGAAGAAAGTCGAAAGATACCAATCCGCTTTCAACCGACGCAGGGCAATGGTCTGTTGCCAGAGAAAAAAGGGGAGGCGGCGATACAGCCCTAAGTTCACCTGTTGAAAGGCGGGCGGAAGATTCAGTGGCCTGCCCCAGTCACAGGTTAGCAGGCTCACCCGAATCGGGGGGTTGAGCACAGCCAGCCCTCCAACCAGCCCGGTTATGTAGGTCTCGTTCCCACCACGCCGCCGCCCAACCTCTGTTGCATTGATGACCAAATGCATCCCAGGCATCCCTGCTCCCCATTCCCCAAGTCTTTTGACCGCACCAGTATTCTATGTTACAATTCGCCCCCAGTCAAACCGGCTGAATCAACAGGACCACCAAAAATCAGGTACCAGGTACCTGTGGGGCGTTCAACGCATGGAACTGGCGATCATTATCCTGAACTGGAATGCGGCGGCTGATACAGTCCGCTGCGTTCGCAGCATCGCCTCCTGGAAACGTCTACAGCCGACGATTCTGGTGGTAGACAATGGTTCTACTGATGACAGCCCCGCCGTCATTTCGCGTGAATGTCCTGAAGTTCACCTGATAAGTAACTCAACCAACCTGGGTTTTGCTGGCGGAAACAACCGGGGGATTGTGGAGGCACTCTCACTCCCTGTGGGAATGGGAGATGCGCCAATTCTCTTGCTAAATAATGATGCCTGGGTTGAGGAAAACGATGTCATCAGGCTTCTGGAAACCCTCCAGGCCAATGAACAAATAGGCTTAATTGGGCCGCTGCTCTTTGATGCTGAACAGACAGACAGGTTACTGGCAGCCGGGAGCAAGGATCCAGCCCGACACCACCACTCGCACATTGGTGAGAACTATGAATTGCCGACCAGCAGACCTGTTCAAATCGTCGAGTGTGTGCCGGGGACTGTAATCGTGGGGCGGGCCGAAGTCTTTCGCAAGGTTGGCCTCCTGGATGAAGACTATTTCTACGGCAGTGAGGTGGCTGACTTATGCCTGCGTGCCGGACAGCACGGCTACCTTAGCGCCATAGACACCCGCGCCCGAGCCTTCCACGACCTGGGGCGCTCGTCCAAATTTCGAGACACGCTCTATACCTACTACATCATTCGCAACCGCTTCCTGCTGATTCGCAAGTTTCATCAGAGGTGGAAAATTCTGTTCTATGGCTTCTGGACTCTTTACAGCCTGGCCCTAACGATGAAAATGCAATTGAACGGCAAACTATCCACAGCTCGAGCCGTCCGCCTGGGGCTTCTCGATGGCTTGCGAGGACGATTTGGCGGCCAGAACGAGCGCGTGCTGGCTATCGCTTCTGGCGCAGTGGGACGATTTGACAGCCAGGCGGAGCCTCCCAGGCGATGAACATTCTCTATCATCTGGCTACCCTGCCCCCCAAGATGCCGCAAGCCGAGGCCATCTCGCAAGAAATCACCGCCCTGCGAGGATATTTTGGCGGTGATGTGATCCACATCAATCCGAACCCAGAATTCCCCCTTTACATCCCTCGGCTACTCTTTGGCTTCCACAAACTAAAAGAACTACGGAGCCGTGAAGCCAACCTGCACCTACACCACTTCTACAATCCTGATCCCTTCCCCTTTCCCTACTTGCTCAAACTACGACGCCCGGTCATCTATTCCGTCACCTGCGGGGTCAGGGACAGGCGGCCCAACGTGGCTTTCTTCTCTTCCCTGGCCGCCATCGCCGTATCCGATGAACGCAGTTTGAAACGGCTCAAATCGTGGGGGCTGGAAAATGCGATCCTGGTCCGACCCGGGATTGATACCAGCCGTTTTACATGTGAAGCGACCTGCTCTCCCCTGCCGCTGCGGTCAGAAATCAGGTTGATGGTTGGGTCGGCCCCCTGGACGAAGGGCCAGTTCCGCACCAAAGGGGTGAAAGCACTGCTGTTGGCAGCCCAGCAAGCGCCCCACCTGCGGTTGGTTTTTCTGTGGCGCGGGGTACTGGCGGATGAAATGGAACGTCGGGTGCACCGGATGAATCTGGCAAAGCAGGTCGTGGTGCTAAACAAACAGGTAGATGTTAACAAAATACTGGCAGGCGTACATGCCAGCATCACACTGGCCACCGCCCCGGGCATCGTCAAATCGTATCCCCATTCCCTGCTTGAGTCGTTGGCTGCTGGGAAGCCGGTTCTGGTCAGTCAAGCCATTCCTATGGCGGATTATGTGGAGGAAACAGGCTGCGGCGTAGTGGTGGACAACTCAACCCCCGAGGGTATACTTACTGCCATCGAAGCACTGGCAACCGAATACGAAGCGCTACAAAAGTCAGCTCAACAAGTGGGAAAACGGGATTTCTTACAACAGGCGATGATCGCTTCTTTTCGCAGGGTATATCAACACGTACTTGATCAAACCAAACAAAGGCGATGAGTTCATTATGAATGAATCCCCAAAACCTTTCTTCAAGCCTGGTCCTCTGACCATTCTGAAAGACTTTATCAACCGCGCCATAAAGGGCGAGCTACACTTTCCCCCATGGTGGCTACGCGATGTGGGAGGTAGCGATTTTGGAGCCACCGGACAGGAATTTCTGAATCTGTTCATCCAAATAGGAAATTTACAGCCGGATGAACGAATTCTGGAAATAGGCTGCGGTAGCGGGCGTATGGCAATAACTCTAACCAGCCATCTAAGCCGTGCTGGATCTTACACGGGCGTAGACATTACCAGACAGTCAATCGTCTGGTGCCAGAGAAATATCTCACGCCGCCACTCCAATTTTTCTTTTTTGCACGCCGACCTATATAACAAGCGCTACAATCCCTACGGGCGTCATCTGGCTAAAGAGTACACGTTCCCCTTTGGAAATGAAAGTTTTGATTTCATCTTTCTCACCTCTGTCTTCACCCACCTTCTGCCGGAAGACACTGAAAACTATCTATGTGAAATTGCCCGCCTGTTACGCCGGGACGGGCGTGGATTCTTCACCTTTTTCCTGCTCAATGGAATACAGCAATCGCTGGCAAAGCAAGGGCACAATGACATCAATTTCAATTATGGTACAGGTCCCTGCCGCACGCGGGATGCAGCCATTCCGGAAAGCGCCGTAGCCTACGACGAAACGTGTCTGCTTCAACTTTTGTCAGAATGTAGGTTGGAGTTGCGCACGGTGCATTACGGGACCTGGAGCGGGCGCGAAGATGGCCTGTCGTACCAAGATGTTTTGCTGGTCCGGCGCAAAGAACATTAAACATCCATAGCAAGGCATTAATATGAACACATCCGCCTCCTGGCCCAAGGTCACAGTCGTTATACCTAATTGGAATACCCGCCGATGGCTAGCCGGCTGCCTGGATGGCCTGAGAGCACAACACTACCGGGATTTCAAAGTGATCCTGGTTGATAATGGTTCCACCGATGGCTCGGTAGCCTTTGTCAAGCAACACTATCCTGAAGTTCAAGTTTTATCCTTCGCAGAGAACAGAGGATTTGCACCAGCGGTCAACGCAGGTATTCAACGAACACGTTCCGAATATATAGCCCTGCTTAACGTGGATACCGTGCCCAAGTCGAACTGGCTGCTCAGCCTGGTGGAAACGATGGAGCAGAGCCCGCCCGATGTGGGCTGTCTAGCCTCCAAAATGCTCAAACTCGAAGATCCCAACACAATAGATGAGGCAGGCGACACCCTGAGCTGGTACGGGTCAGCCCGAAAACGTGGCGCGGGTGAGCCAGTCGAGGCTTACAACCAGGTTGAGGAAGTCTTCTCCGCTTGCGCTGGTGCGGTCCTCTACCAGCGCGACTTTCTGGAGGAAGTGGGGGACTTCGACGAATCTTTTAACAGCTACCTGGAGGACATAGACCTGGGGCTGCGGGGGCGCCTGCTGGGCTACCGTTGCCTGTACGTTCCCACCGCCGAAATACTTCACCAAGGACACGGCTCTGGCCTTGCTCGCTCGCGCTACGTTTACTTGATGACCCGCAATCGCCTGGCGTTGTTGCTCAAGAATATCCCCCTGGCGCTGCTGTTAAAGCATAGTTGGACGCTGCTATATGGCCAGATTTACTTCTTCCTGGTCTACAAAAAGCCCTTTCACTCACTGGCAGGGACGATTATGTTCTTGTGCGCTTTACCTCGCATCTTGCGTCAACGACGTGCCATCCAAAAGCGGAGGAGAACTTCAAATGAGGCCCTGGAGACTATGCTCTCGGACAACCTGGGGGAAATACCGCTGAGAGAGATCCTCAAGAACAGGCTAAGAAGGAAATAGCAACTGGAGCGCTTTCCACATTCTCAAACCTGGACCTCAATCAGATATCCACTTCCTTTACCTATCTCCTCATTTTCCAACGGATGTACTCCTTTCCTTGCCCCAGCACTCCCGACACTCCACCCAGCCGTAAGGCACGCCAACCCTTGAGCAAAAGCCGTCTCCACGCCCCCTGTTGCGTCGTATCACCCACAAGCCAATGCTGGCGCAGATAATCCTTGTCAGGGGCAAAGGAAGGGGAGGCGCAAAAATCTATCAATGGGCGCACTACGACATCCCAGCGATAGTTAGCCGCTACTTCCCTAAAGCGCGCAGCGTGGTCTGCACGCCAGGTAGGGTTGTTTAACAGGTTCAGGATAGTTGTGGCGACGCCCTCAACGTCACCAGGAGCAACCAGGCCAGCCAGCCCCTGGGCTGCCAAGGCTTCCCCCATCACATCACCGCCAGTGGCAACGATGGGCAGCCCCGCCCATAGATAGTCCAACAAGCGTGTTCTAAAGGCAAAACGAGTCTCCACATAATCCAGATGCAGACTGACGCCAACATCTGCTTCCAACAAGAAATTCTGCCGTTCATTGTATGGAACCCAATCATTGAAGAACACGTACCTGTCGTAAAGCCCCAACTCCTTACTGAGTGCCATAGCACGGTCAACGGCTTCCATCTTAACCACACTTCGATTCGGCCGCTTAATCCCCATAAAGAAAAGTTTTACATCGTCACGCTGCTGGAGAATGTGAGGCATGGCCTTGATCAACGTGGGCGCGTCAAACCAATTCCAAATCCCTCCCCCCCATAGAATTACCTTATCGTTCGCAGCGATGGTTTTATAAACTCCTTTCAGAACAGCACGTGTACGTCGCGGCTGCTCCCTCGGTAAACCAAAGGGAACCACATCAATCAGACGGCGCAAAGTGGGATCCTGCTGGTAGGTATAGGGGTTCACACGCCCCATCGCTGAGAGCATCCCCAGCCAATAATCGCGCTGCCTCTCACCAGCGCACAAGAAAAAATCACCCGCACGCAGTTGGATACTGAGCGCCTCAAGACATTTTTCGTGCGCAGTGATCTGCTCTAAAACACCCGCTTCAGCCTCTCGCTGCAACCCGGCCAGCAAGAAGGGATCGTAGATATCAAGGACCAATGGTTTGCCCAACTCAACGAGAAACGGGTAAAAGGGCAAGACCACCCCCAGCGTAACGACAACGTCGCAATCGCTGAGCAGGCGGCGCAATTCCTGAGCGCTCTTGCAGACGCGGATGGAAACAGAAGGCATTCCCATAGAAAATGGAACGGCATCCATCGGCACAAAGGGGGGCACAGCCAGGGTGACGGCGAAGCGCTGGCCTAAAGTCCGTGCAAACTCCCAGTAGCGTATGCCGGGACCGGCCATGTTTTCGCCGACCACATCGTTGCAGATGAGCAACACACGCTGGCGTTCTAACCTGTTGCCGTCTGAATCCATATCCCCGGTCTGCTTTTCACCTGGCTTGGTCAATCATCGCTCAGAATGATGGGCACGTCGCTATACCAACGCGTCGTATTGTACCCCTCGGTGACCTCGGCCAGGATACAGTAGCGGCCAGTCGGCACGCCGGCGGTGTCCCATTGTGCTCACGTCTGGCCCGTCAGCGCAAGATCATCGGCGCATCACTACAACGATAGACAGTGTTGTAGGCATCCTCGGCCTCGATGCAGATGTAATAAGTACCAACTGGCACACCAGTAGTGTCCCATACGTAGAAGTCACCCCCACAATAGACTCGCGTTATGACGGGCAGATAGATCATATAGTCGTCTTCGTCTGAGGGACCAGCGCCAGATGGATTGGCACTGTTAACCACGTTGGCCGCCTGAAGTGATTGAATGGTCTCAGTGCCAATCACCGATCGCCCATTGGAGGGGTCTGTGTCTGTGTCATAGAAGAAGGCCAGCGAAACAGACCGTGCAGCAGTCACAGCATAGCGGATAGGATAGGGTTGTCCACTATTCACTTCATCCGGGGCTGTCAGTTTGGCCCAATCTATGTGAAAACGATGGGCATTTGCTGCAGCACCTTCAGGAGTCGTCTCCAGCGGGTCAAAACGCAGATATTTTGCTCCTCCAAGCTGAGTCCAACCAATTTGAGCAGGAAAAGGGTTTTGCTCTTTCGGAGTAAGGATATTATCTGCCTGGTAAGAGTCCGAGACAGATGGGTCAGGCACTGCCCGTGCTAAATCCACCGTATATGTACGCCAGCCCTCGTAGTGGTTCCCATATTTTGTCTCTGAGCCATCAGATGAAATAGCGGTGTTCCACCAGACTACACGTCCCCCCCAGCCATTCTTGACCAGGAAGTTAATATCTTTATCCAATGGGCTGTCAACCTTCAGATGGACTGAGAAGTAGCGGTATTTGGTCGTAGCAATTGGATGATAGTTGGGGTCTGTATGCAACCAAATTTGGGAGTCTGATGAAGGCTGCCCAGGCAAAATCAAGGCCGTAGCGCTGAAAATGCCGTCGCTAAGATCTTTATCGGTCAAAGTCTCCGGGTAGGGTGAGCCCGGCGTTATTATATCCTCCCAGTCATTCATATCCCATGGGTTACCCAACTCAGTTGTCGCATAATCGGTGCCACTTAGCATGCTAGGCGACAGGATTTCCAATTCCGGCGCTGGCTTGATTGTCAGCGGCCCTGCCCAGGGAGTTGAGGCCTTAGTGACGCCACACCCGTTGCTCTCAACATCCATCAGGTGCAGCGAGAAGTAGTACTCCCCCGCTGGCAGGATGCTTGTTTTGAAAGTATACGATTGATTTCCCACAGGGATACCGCGCACCACAGGAGAGGCATCTGCACCAGCCTGGTTGTCCGCCACGTAAATATCCACCGTGTCTCCAGGACTCGTGTCTTGTGCAGTCCATTCCAGGTTGATGGTCGGCGATTTGCTCGGATCTGTCAGGCGTACCCAGTCCACTTTGATCTGTGTGCCGGCCGGTGCGCTTGCGCTAGGATCAATGCGCAACCCACGTACCAACGACTGATCTTGCCAGGTACCGGCACGGACAGCGTCTTCCCCATTAGGCTGAGCCAAATCAAAGTAATAAACATGCCAACCGGCCGGCCATAGTTTAAGCCCTGTGTAGCTGTAACAGCCATCATTTCCACCAAAACGGTGATCACCGGTAGGCCACGTAACTGGCTTGGCGCCGGTCCACTGCACGTAATACTGGGAGCGTTGGCTCGTGTACATACGGAAAGATAACAGCGTGTATTTCGACGTGTCCACGGCATATTGATCTCGACCACCAACTATGTTCCAATTCAGTTCCTGGCTCTGTTGGCCACCTACGAGCGTGCTAAAACCCTGAAACAGCGGGAAAAAGTACCCGGCAGTCGAAGCGCCACTGGCCTGGTCTACCCCGCTGAAGGTGCCCTGCCAGGTGCTATCGGAGACCGTCACGTTACTAAAGCCGATCTCATAACCTATGTCGCGTCGTTGATCCATATCCCACGGTTTACCTAACACTTGTATGGCGAAATCGTCGCCTTCGCCAACGGTAACCTGAATATTAGAAGGATTAACGAAACGGATGGTTGCCTCCTGTGCAACATCCGGCCCAGGGGACGACGCCAAGCCACCAGGCAAACCGGTCATGACGGTCAGTCCTCCCAACAGGGTCAATAAACTCAATCCACATCGAAGCCAGTTCATTTTTTTATGCCTCCCTTTACCACATTAAAGTCCTACTCGCCTCAATTATACTGGATCGAGGGGTACTCGACAATGAGTAAATGGTACTAAGACGGAGGTACATGCGATAAAGGCCAGAGGCGCTTGCTTAGGGGCCATTAAGAAATAACTTCCCGTTTTTGAAGCCATCGGCCACTGTAGGGCAGGTTGGCGGCGAGTCAGACAAGCAACCGCCTCGTACTGGTCACATTCGTCGCGGCCGCCTCCATCAAGCAAATCACCCAAGCCGCCTACCTGCCGTCCCACTGGTCCGCCACTCCCATCCAAGCCGCGGCCAACCTGCCCTACTGAATCGGGAAGTTATTCTTTTACAGGCCCTTAGCGTCAGGTGGGGGCTGGTCGTGGAGAGCTCAGATGTAACCGCAATCTCTTGGCGAACCGGGTGTTGCCTGGGGGTTCATCAAGAACGACACGCTCACCTAGCGCGCTCTGGATATCCACCGCCAATAAGCGCCAATCTCCCGCAACAGCGCTGCCGGTCCTTGGTTCCAAAAGATGTAAGCCGCTTTGTATGGCAACAAGTACCAGCGTGTTCCGCCTCCGGGCGGCGCGGCTTTAGAACGGGGGCGGAAAAGGTGCGCATGTTTACGCCGCACATCGGCCAATTTTTCCTGGGGCACGCGTGGCCAATCTGCTTGCTTTTGCGCGATCAGAGTGACGTACTCAATCTCCTGAGGAAATCGCTCGTTTAGGACGTTATACAGGACGTTGATTACATCTCGTGCAACACGAGTGGCTTCCATCGAACGCCCAGATTTGAAATAGTAGAGATCACCAAAGATATCCAGGAAAACATAACGAAACGCAATGTGCTCAATGTTGAGAGTGCGTTCGATAGAAAGTAAAATGTCTGCCTGCCCTCGATCCTCGTTGGCTGAGGCCCCCGCAGGCAGCGAGGAAGCCGGCGCTTCAGCCGTCGCGTAGGGAGGCAACACTTCTCGCTCAGCCCATTCCATTAAAGCCGCACGGAACATTGCTCCGTGGGCGCTGTCCTGAACGTGCTCGTCAATTGCCAGACACCCGCCAAGGCGCAGCCAGGCGCGGATTTCAGACACGCGCGCCTCCAGTTCCGGGATATGATGGAGGGAGTGAAAAGCGAACACCGTGTCGAAAGTTTCTGCATCAAAGCGAATGCTACCTGGTGCGGCGGCCACGTATTCCACAAAGATGCCTTGTTGCATGGCATAGGCCTTGGCCATCTTGACACATTCCAGGCTGGGGTCAATCGCCACAACGTCAAACCCACGACGAGCCATATAGAGCGATGTCCAGCCAGTTCCACACCCGATGTCCAACACACGTCGGCTATTACGGACCAGGGGATGATCAGCCAATATATCGTGCATGCCGTGACGTTCGTCGCCATCCACAGGCACGGGCTCGGCTACCCGATAGGGGAGAAAGGGAGCGACCGGTTGCCGCAAATCGAAAAAGCCCAGATTGCCCTGGTCGTAGAACCAACGATAGTACTTGCCCCAATATTCGCCGTCAGCACGGACATCCTTGGGCAGTAAGTCCACCAATGACAAGACATAGTCCTCCACTGGGAACTGCTGTCCGCACGCGGAACACACGACTCGACCAGCGCGAACCTCTTCAACTACCTGTTTACCATAAGTAATAGTCTGGGTCTGTGCATCGCTCAGTGTCAAGCCGCCTCCACCACAACGTGGGCACAAAAGGACATCCAACAAGCTGGCTTTCAACTCTGCCTCCCTGCTACAGTTTAGATCTCGCGCACCTTGCGCACATAAACGAATAAGTGGTCGCCGTACCACAGGCGCGATGCTATCTAACGACTCACGCGTCTCTCCTCACTTTAGCCGGCCGACATCCGCCAGCGGACATAGCCTTTCACCTCGGCCCACAGTGCGGGCAGGCCCTGGTCTCGCAACAGCCCCCAGCCCTTTGCCAGCCGCTCTCCCCACGAAGATTCAGCCACTCGTGGTGATGCGCCTGGTGAACCACTCAGTGGCGGAGCGTACAGCGACGTACCCTGCGGCGAGCGGTCGGGAGCCAGTCTCGGTGCACAGCAAAATTCCACCAGCGGCCTCGCCATCGCCGGCCAGGTGAGTTGCGCGGCGACCGCCTGGAACTGCAAACACAGGTGATCCTTCAGGTCGGGCTGGGCCAGCATCTCCAGCAGCGCGTCGCGCACGCCAGCCGTATCCCCCGGCCTGACGATGCGCCCCAGGCCACTGTTGTGAATCACATCCGCCATCGCGTCCCCCTCGGTTGCCAGCGTTGGCAGTCCAGCCCACAGGTAATCCAGGATGCGTGTGCGAAACGAGAAGCGCGTCTCCAGGTGATCCAGGTGCAGGCTGACGCCGACGTCGGCTTCCAGCAAATAGTTCCCCCGGTCCTCGTAAGGAACCCAGTCGTTGAAGAACACTTGTTGGTTGTACAGGCCCAGTTCCTGGCTTAACGCAACAGCCTGCTCGATCATCTCGAAACCACGCACGTGAGGGTTGGGATGCCGGGTGCCCATGAAGAACAACTTCACGTCCGGCCGTGTCCGCACGATCTCGGCGACGGCGCGGACGAGCGTGAGCGGGTCGAACCAGTTGTAGATGCCCCCTCCCCACAAGATCACTTTGTCATCCGGGCCGATGCCTTCATAGGCCCCCTTGAGTACAGAGCGGGTGTGCTGCGGCGGGTTGGCCGGCACGCCGAATGGCACCACGTCAATCAACCGCCGCAATGTATTGTCCTCCATGTAGGTGAGTGGGTTGATGCGGTTGAGTGCTGAGAGCAGACCCAGCCAGTAGTCGCGCTGCTTCTCGCTGGCGCACAGGAAAAAGTCCGCGTGCACGAGCTGGTATGTGAGTAAGGCCAGCACGTTGTTGTGATCAGCGGCGCGGAACGACGGCTTGCGGTAGCTCAGGAACTGCAAGTTCTCCAGGTTGAACGGGTCGTACACATCCAGCACGACGGGGATGCCCATCGTCGCCAGAAACGGGTACGAACTGAGTGTGAGGCCGGAAAGGACGAGCACGTCGCAACCCTCGGCCGCCTCGCGCACACCTTGTCCCTCATATTCGTACTTGCAGAAAGCCACGCCGTCGGGCGGCGGAAAGTCCGGTTGGTTGGGCGCGGCCAGCGTCACGTCGCAGTGCTCTCGCAGGACGCGGGCGAACTCCCAGCAGCGAATGGCTGGCCCGGCCATGCGCCTGCCAATCACGTCGTGGCTGGCAATGAGAACTTTCATGTGCCTTGTCCAAACATCCCGTCAATACCAAACAACCGCACCAGGTGATGTTGTGCCGCTCCGTATTCGGCCGTAAAGTAACTGACTTCCAGTGGCAAGGCAAACAATTTGAACAGTTCCTCATCCGAACGACGGCGATTCGTCTGGATAAAGCGGCGCTTCTCCAGCATCTTCCCGTACAGGGCAATCACGTCGTCAGCGGCCACCAGGTAACTCAGTGCCTGGCGGGGGACGATTACCTCGGTATCCGACACATGCCGCGCCCGCGTCGGGAATAACATCTGGCGTGGCGAGCGATTGCCCATCCGGCGTTTCAGTTCAGCCCTGATTCTGTGGTAGAGCGCACCAGCGCCACCCTGGCGCAGCGTGCGCCAGGCCTCGCCTGCGTAGTAGTGGGCGTCGTAGTGGACAGCGGGTGGTCGGATGCCATCTGGCTCTGGCTCGGCTGGCGCAGGTGAAGGCAGACGTGGTTTCTCAGGGGCCGGACCAGCACGGAACGTCGCGTCGTCAATGCCTGCGCTCAGGTAAGCCCGCTCAGCCAACAACAGCAGCGCTACTGGCAGCACACGCTGCAAGTGGGCGTCTTCGTAGTTTTTGATCGTCGCCAGCATAGCATTGCGCTCGTACAGCACACGTTTCTTCTCGCTAGCGACCTGGCCCCAGTAACCATGGTGCACGTGGTAAGCAATCGAGCGCGGGGCCACTACAATCTTGTAACCCAACACCCACAGCCGCCAACCCAGGTCGAGGTCTTCGTAGTAAGCGAAAAAGTCTTCGTCAAAACCACCGGCGACGAGGAACTCTGAGCGACGCACCAACATCGCCCCGCCACATGGAAACAATACTGGCTCCACCTGGGTGTAACTCTCCACGTCCTCACGCCCCCAGCCGAGTTGGTAGCCAAAGCCATAAAAGTTCATCCCGCTGCCAACAAAGTCAATCTTCTTGCCGTCCCGGGTCAGAATCTTGCTGCCAGTGGCAACGATGTGCGGGTCATCCAACAGAGGCCGGACCAGCTCGAGCAGCCAGTGTACGTCCACACGCATGTCGTTGTTTAGAAATGCTACGACCTCACCCCTGGCTTTCTCTGCGCCAATGTTGTTGCCCTTACTGAAGCCATAGTTGTCATCATTACACACGACCGTCACCTGCGGAAAATGCCGGCGCACGAACTCCACAGACCCGTCAGTTGAACCGTTGTCCACAAGCATCAGTTCTAGCCGCTCAGTTGGGTACACAAGCCTCTGGAGAGAGCGGAAGCACGTCTCCAGGTGCTCTACCCCGTTGTAGTTGAGGACGACCACTGTAGCCGACGGCAGGCGTGCCTCCAACGCTTTATCATTCGAACCTGGCATTTTAATCTTCGTTTCCACGTATCCGGCGCAACCATTTCTGGGTACCAGTCATCAACCGCATCACGCGACCGTTCATGATCTCATGGATGAATTGCTCTTTCTCATTAGCCAACGTCTCGAGTTCGCAGGCTCGCCCTTCAAGGTATGCAGAATGTGCGCGAGTTTTCTCCAGTGCGTCCAGCAGCATGTGCACGTCTCGCTCCAACTGATCGGCGCGAACGGCCTCCCGCAACAGCCTTTCCCAGTTAGATGATGACCAGCGCTGATAGACTTCTAGTTGCCGGTCGGCCGCGTGGTGTGGGTGGCGACAAAAGCGATCCAACGGCGTCACAGCGCTTTCCCAGGTAAACTGTGCTTTCACACGCGCAAAGGCGTCCCGGCGCGCCAGACGCGCATCTGGTTCATCCAGCAACGACGACATGGCCTCGCGCAATCCATCCACATCGCCGGGGCGCGCAGTACAGCCTAACCCTTCGCGCGTCACCAAATCACCCAGCACGTCACCGCTGCCCGCCAGGATAGGCAGGCCAGCCCAGAAATAATCCAGCAATCGCGTGCGAAAGCTAAAGCGTGTCTCGAGATGCTTATGATGGAAACTCACGCCAATGTCGGCCTCCAGCAAGTAATTCTCGCGATCGGCATACGGGGTCCATTGGTGAAAAATCGCGCTCTGATCTAACAGGCCCAGTTCACGACTGAGTTGCACGGCTTTCTCTTCCGTTGCGAAGGTAGGCTCACTCTCCCGCCGGCCACTGCAGAACACCAGGCGCGCATTTGGATGAGACGCGACGACTCCCGCAAACGCACGGATCACCGTGAGCGGATCAAGCCAGTCCCACAATCCGCCCCACCATAAGAGCACTTTGTCGGTAGGGGCAACTCTGGGATGTACACCCTTAAGCACCTGCTTACGATGAACGGGGGGGCGCGACGGTAGGCCGAACGGCACCACGTCTATCAGTTGGCGCAGCATGCGATCCTCGTGATATTCGTGGGGATTGACGCGGTTGAGCGCGGTGAGCATACCCAGCCAGTAGTCACGTTGACGCTCGCTGGCGCAAATGAAGAAGTCGCCAATTTTGATCTGCTCGCTCAACACACTCAGGTCTACCAGGTAATCACCCACGTCTGCATCCGACGCCCCCGCGCCACGAATCTCCAGCCCCTCCAGGGTGAGCGGGCCGTACAGGTCTACGACCAGGTAGTTACGGTACTGGCGCAGAAGTGGGAGCAAGTGTGGGTGGCGCAGTAGCGTGAAGCCTTGCAACAGGACGACGGCGTGATCGGCAGCCAGCGCAGCGAACTGTTCGGGTTGGCGGTAGGTTTGCACAGCAAAGCGTTCGTCCGTCATGGCGACCTGGTTGGGCGCGGCCAGCGTGACGCGGTGCTCCTTGCTCAACGCCGAGGCGATCTCCCAATAACGGACGCTGGGCCCGCTCATCGCCTCACGGATGTCGTCAGGCGCAAGCACCAACACGCCGTCTTCACAGCGCGGCAATTCCCCACAGACTGGTACAGGCACAGGTGCAGCCAAGGGCTGGCTCAAAGTGGCTTCCGCTCGTGGCAAACTTTCGGCCAATACTTGACGTATCTTCCGGAATTCGCTTTCCCGTTCGTTATCGAGGAGCGAAAGGATCGCCTGGCCGAAAGCCAACCCATCGTCACCTGCTACTTCCTCCGCGGGTTGATAGGCCTCACGCACACGCGCCAGCGGGGCCTCGCAACCGCGCTGTGCGATCACAAAGACATGCCGGTAGCCAGGCGCGCGCAAACTGGAGGCATAGAAGTTCTCATTAAAGTAGCGATCCACCAGCGTGTGCAAAGGCACCGGGTCAGGCAGCGTGAGTATGAAATGTTTCACCACCATCATGGGGAACCAATGGTGGAAATAGCCGTGTGGAAAGTCCACGAAGGCCAGGCCACGCTCGGTCAACTGCTGGCAGACCAGATCACGATGGGGCAAACCGTAGGTGAGATGCTCACGGAGTTGCGGCTGCTCAAAACCGAAGTGCCGCTTGACATACTCGAACAAGATTCGCTCTGCCGCAACGGAGCGCTCGTCGTAGAATGGCGCGGCTAAGATGGTGTAACTGCGCGACACACGCAGTAATTCATCCACGAAGCCCGTACGGCCAGAGGGCGGGATGTGTTCGAGCGTGTCGCAACTAACCACTACGTCGAACACCCCTGAGGCAAAAGGTAGCGCCGTCCCGCTAGCCCGTATGTACTTATCCAACCGGCACTCTGTCAGGTCCACGACAGTAATGTCGGCATCGGCTATGAACAAGGTGGCAGGGAGTATATCTTCGCCAGTATGCGTCTTGAAATACCCGCCCAAGTCAAGTACACGGGGACGCGCTGATTCCAGGTAACTGCGCAGCAGGCCGATGACCTCGCTGGCCAGCCGGTAGCGTTGGTATTGATCAAATGGCATGTCCAAGGGGTCAAGATGCATCAATCATTCTCCACTGTCGCAGAGATCTGAGATCATAATCTCTTTCATTTCACCTGTCGGCTTGATCCAGTTTGACCCCCATCTTCCCTCTCGCGCAGGTAGGCTGCGAGAGCCTCTGTCCAGGGCCGCATCTCGTCCAGCCCCAGGCGAGCCAGGGCCGCGTTCTCCAGTACGGAGTAAGCGGGCCGCTGGGCGGCTGCCCCCGACCGGTCAGTGGATTGGGGTATGAGCCCCGTTTCCAGGCCGGACAGTTTCAGGATTTCGGCAGTGAAGTCGTACCACGAGCAACTCCCGGCATTGGTGATGTGGTAGAGACCATAGTGTTCTGTCTGGATCAGACGGTGAATCTGATGGGCCAGGTCTAACGTGTAAGTCGGCGACAGCACCTGGTCGTTCACCATGCGGATGGTTTTTCCATCACGGGCCTGCTTCAGTCGGCTCTCGACAAAGTTGCCCCCCTTGCCACTGCTGCCAGCCACGCCGTATAGGCCAGAAGTGCGCACAATGAAGTATTTGTCCAGCAGATAGCGCACAAAATGCTCTCCGGCCAGTTTAGACGCCCCATAGACGTTGATGGGATTGGGCAGGTCTGTCTCCACATACGGCGCGACTTTACGGCCGTCAAACACGTAATCGGTGCTTATGTGCACCAGAGCCGCTCCGACTTCACGGCAGGCCAGGGCCAGGTTGCGAACGCCGAAGGTATTGACTTGAAAGGACTTCTCCACGTTGGTCTCGCATTCGTCCACCCGGTGATAAGCGGCAGTGTTGATCACTATCTGGGGCTGATGCCGGGTGATGACCATCCGGGTGCCCCCGGCGTCGCAGATCTCGATGTCCCGATGGGTCAGCGGCACCAGACCCTCACCGGCCAGCACCCTGACCAGATCGCTGCCCAGTTGGCCGTTGGCTCCGATGAGCAGAATCCTCATGTTCGTCCTAACCTCCTGCTGCTGGTGCGTCGAAGATGGTGCCCGTTACCTTAATAATCCGGTCCGCTTCCTCCAGCAGCCGCATCCAGCGGATGTTGTAGTACCTGGGGTTGTCGAAGTCGGTGTAGCCATAGGCCCGGATTTTTTCCACCATGTCCTTGACCGACTCCTCGATGGACACCACCGGGCGGAAGTTAAGTTCACGGCTGATCTTGGTTGCCGACACCCGATAGCTGCGCACGCCCCGATAGCCGTAATCAGCCCGAATATCAATGTCCACCCCAACTTCGCGCAGGGCCTCGCGCACCCGCAAGGCCAGTTCGGAGATGCGCATGTTGCGGTAGGACACGTTGAAGATCTGTCCCTTGACTATGTCCTCGGGGGCCTGGACGCAGGCGATGTAGGCCCGGGCTGCATCTCGCACATCCACCAGGGGCCGCCACATCTCGCCGCCGTAATGAATGGTGATATAGCCCTTGGACAAGGCGTCCTTGACAAAGGTGTTCACCACCAGGTCATAGCGCATGCGGGGGGAGAAGCCATAGATGGTACCCTTGCGCAGGATGACTGGGCAGAAATTGTCGCCAGTCATGCCCAAAAGCAGTTTCTCCGCCTCCCGCTTGGAGCTGGAGTAGGCTGCTTTGGGCGCGACCAGGGTCTCCTCGTCTTGTAAGACGTCTTTTTCGTCGTTACCCACGCCGGCATCATAGATGGAACAGGACGAGGCGAAGATATAGCGGCTGACACCGGCTTCGAGGCACAAATCGGCCAAGGCCTTAGCCGCCAGAGTGTTCATCTCATAATTGGCCTTGGGATTGTATTCGGCAGTGGGATCGTTGGACAAGCCGCCGATATTGACCACCGCGTCCACATCCTGCAGCACGGCTTTGTCCAGCACCCGCATATCACTCGCGACTAGCTCCACCCGGTCGCGGATGTCTCGCAAGCCATCTTCCCCATAATACAAGCGGTCCAGAATTCGGACAGCATAGCCACGCTCCAGTAACTCTTCGGCCAAGACGGCTCCCACATATCCTGCGCCGCCCACTAAAAGTATTTTGCGCATATCTACCTCCCTTTGACCGTCCACACATCCCCAAAAGAATCCGGGGGAATGCGCACCTCGTCAGGATTTTCCTGGTTGTAGACCTCGCTGGCGGTGCTGACCATCAGAGTGTCATCCTCCAGCGACATCCAGCCGTGGTACACCCCTGGCGGCACGACGATGAGCCGGGACCGGCGGTCGCCGACGACGACCATCATCATCTCTCCGTAGGTGGGGCTATCGGGCCGGTCGTCCTTGAGCACGAACTTGGCCGTGCCGTGGACGATGCAGAACCAATCCCACAGCACCTCATGCTTGTGGAAGGCCCGCACCGTGCCGCGGACCGGATCGCCTACTATGTACACCTGGCGGATATCGTGGGCCACGGAATATGGTAACTGCGGCTCGTTCCCCTGGGGCGTTCTGCGGATGATCTCACACAGGAATCCCCGATCATCCATGTGGACCGTCAGATCAATTACTTGCACTCCGTCTATCATTTCAGAGAACTCCTTTCTCTACTCGAGTTTAGACAATGCACCAGACGCTCGGCTCACGCCAGCGGCGGCTTGCACTTCGAGATTTGAAAATATCCATGGAAACACAAGATTCTACGTTAGTGGCGGCAATGCGTCACCTTCTGCAAATGCACGGATTGCTCTCTCTACCTCATCTACCGTAGGTTCGAAGGAGTCTGTTCCTTTCACCTCGTAGCGAGGCGCAAACCGATCAGTCGAAAAAGTCCGCCTGATCGGCGGCGAACTGGCAGACAGGTCAGTCAGCACGGTGATGTAAGAACCAAACTCTTCAGCAACATTGTGTAGATGCCGCAGGCCAAAATCCAGGCTGATGTTATGCCTTTTCAGATAACAGAGCGTCTCAGGCTTTATCACGTAATGAAATTCGCGCAAAATCCAGCGTTTATGAAAAACATCTGTCCAGAAATCAATGTGCCATGCACATATATGCATGTAAAGGTCTTCCGCGAAGAAAAACTTGTGGCCTAAGACAAGTGCCGAGTTAGACCATGCGAAAGGAGTCCACAGCTCAAGTTGTGCATTATCCGCGCACACTCGATTGATCTCAAGAAAAACACGGTCTGGATTTGACAGGTGCTCAAGAAAGTGAGATGAGTACACATGCTCGACGCTACCATCCTCGAAGGGCAAAGGCTGAGTTTCGATGTCAAGGACGTAGTCTACTTGCGGGAATGGTTGGATATCAATGCCAATAGTTCCTTCCCTTTTGTTTGCACCGCAACCCAAATCAATTCTTAACCCAGATTGTTTTTGCATCACTTTCACCATTGAATTTAGATTGAAGGTAGTGGCTTTGACCGCGTTTTCGAACTTTGGGCTCCGCCTCAACGAAACGCGGGAATTTGTAGTCCAGGCTACTCATGGCTCGCTCCATCGGATGCATGTTGCCACCAGGCTGGGATGAGAACCAAACCCAAGGTCTCTTTGACCGCCCCCGGTTGGACGCGCAGCGTGTAGAGTCGATCATGATGGTCGTAGGGACGCAGGAAATAGCGCTCACACACAGCCACAGATATCTGATAGGTCCCTCCTAACAATGGGAGGTGTTCAATCTCATAACAAACCTCCCCGTCACCTTCTACGTGATCAATGGGAAAATCAGCCGTTTGGGTGTTGGGACCGCTGATGAGCAGCCCATCGTTGCGGTGGATACCAATGCCGAACACCGGATGGTCAACGCGTTGATGAGCATGGTATCGCATCTTGATCGTGACCTTCTCACCCGTAGCAAAAACGTTGCGTTCGCGTCCTCGCGCATCTAGCAACTGTACGTCCACGATCTCTACCTCGCCACTGCCCCACCTTCGCTCGTCAACGGCAGTGGGGCTCTGTCGTTCCAGTTTAGCACTGTCCGTGTAAGCAATGTGGCGAACATAATCTCGCGTGACTCTGTCTGCGGGGCCCCACCCCCTGAGCAGCCCGTGGTCGAGCCAGACGGCCTCGCTGCACAGATTCCGCACGGTCTCCACGCTGTGGGAAACAAGGAGAATCGTGACTCCCCGCCGTCTCAAGTCAACGATCTTGTCCAGACACTTGGCTTGAAAGGACTGATCCCCCACCGCCAGCACCTCGTCCACCAGCAGAACCTCCGGGTCGGTGTGGACCGCTACCGAGAACCCCAGCCGCACGTACATCCCCGACGAGTAGTGCTTAACCGGCACGTCTATAAAGCGCTCCAGTTCGGCAAATGAGATGATCTCGTCCAGTTTCCGCCGGATCTCGGCCCGGCTCAAACCCAAAATCGAACCGTTCAGGTAAATGTTCTCTAGCCCGGTCAGATCGGGGTGGAAGCCTGCCCCCAGTTCCAGCAGGGCCCCCACCCGTCCGCTGACCTCAATCCGCCCCGAGGTGGGCTCGATGATACGGGAGATGAGCTTGAGCGCCGTGCTCTTGCCTGCACCGTTGGGCCCGATGATGCCTACTGTTTCTCCCTGCTTCACGGTGAAACTGACGTCCCGCAAAGCCCAGAATTCCTCGCGGGAACTGTGATTGCGTTGGAACAGGCTGAGGGCCAATTCCTGAAAGGAACGTGCCCGCTCGCGGTGGAGGATGAATTTCTTTGACACACTGTCAAACTGGATGGCCGTCATCGTCACCTGACTGCCTATCTCCACCTCATCATCTCGTACAGGCGACCAGAGGGAGGAAGACTTGTTCCTTCGCCACCAACACCACTCCACCAGCCTCGTTGTTGGCCTCGTTCCCTTCACTGACCTCATATCCCGGGTCCACCACCACTCGTACCGCGTGAGCACCGGGCGTCACATTTGACAAGATCAGCGTGGCTTCCTTCACCTCAGCGCCGCCCGCAATTGTATCACTGACAACCTGGTCGGCGCCGATCGGGTACTCTTCGCCATCCAGAAAGCGGATGGTAACCGGCTGGGTGATGGCGACGTTGCCGACGTTGGAGACGCGCGCTCTCAGAGCGATGGTGACAGTATCCGTTGGGGAAAGGGGAGGGGGGCCTACCTGCCCCACATCCACGGCGAGGAGGTCTACAGTGGGTGATATAGCCCCCGTGTAAGCGCCAAAGGCAATACCCAGCAGTGTCGGATTTTGCGTGTATAGGTCAAACAGCGCGCCACCGTAGCCAGTATCGTCCAGGCTGTACCACAGCCAGCGCTGCACCAGCCGGTTCTCGTCGGCCGGGTAGCCAACGTCTGGATCGGTGGCCGTGAGCAGGAAATCGAAGGTGCCGTACATAAAATCCCGCGCCCGTGCCTCGTTGAACACCACCCCCTCATGCTCGTAGACAAACTCATAGTATGGCAGTAGCGTCCCATATTCGGTGATGTATAGAGGCTTGTCGTGGTACCCGTGCTGGCTCATCCAGCCGCGGAAGGCCAGGATACGCGCTTGAAAGATATCCAGGCGGTCCGAGTCCCACCACTCGTATAGCTCCCCCTCGTCGGCGGAGATGCCCGGGGGAATATCACAGCCATAGTCATCGCGCTTCTCTCGCAGGATGTAGGTATGGATATTCCAGGCATCCGTCGGCAAGGGCTCGCCATAGAGTGAGGCATAGGCTTCCAGCACGATGTCCAGATATTGCATACGAATGGGTGTCGGTTGAACGATACCGCCCGCCGACACCCTGGCCGTGGGATCAAGTGCCTTAATAGCGATGTGGGCATCGTGATAAGCCTGGGCATAATCCTGGGGCAGCACGTTGTCCTGGTGGATGCAATCGGGCTCATTACCGATCAACCACAAGGCTCCCGGGTTGGCGGCAACTCGCTCTGCCAGCGTGGTTCCGGAAGGCGAATACCCGCTGCCACTTACGTGCAACAACTGAACGTACTCGGCTCCTCCCGGTCGCGACGGGCTGGTTTGAGTTTTCCAATCCGCATACCAACCCACGTTGAGAGAAGAGACGTTGTAAGACATCACCGGGTGATACCGCTCTCCCACCCCGAAGCGAGCGTTGGGATAGTTACTGGCACCACTGAAGGTCTGCAGCGAAGCAGTAGCGCCGGCCGCGCCAGCGTCGTTGCCCAGGAAGATAAGGGCCAGCGCCAGGACTCCCAGAGCCAGGAGACCGGCTAAAGCAAGGCGCGTAAGTCCGCTGTGGACCATCAGTGACAGAGTGTCTCTTGCTGACGAGCGCGGGCTGCACAGTTTCATTGATAATGCTCCTTACTTCCCTTTATAGTATTACCCGACAACATTTGCGTTGTCCGCGAGAATCATGACCTGCTACTTGCAAACTTGCAGACTTGCGGCTTTGTCGCGCTATGGGTTATACTCCAAATAGAAGGGGCTGCCGCCCACCTGGATAGTGATGCGACCGTCGGCCACGCCGTCGTCCCCATCGTTGTGCCACGCCTCATTCCCAAACTTGTCCACCACCCGCAACGTCTGGGCCGGCACGATCAACGGCAGTGAGGGATCATCGTCAGGATTGTAGCGCGTGTCATCCTCCGTCCAGACCACATCCAGCCGCTGCCCACACACCTGGAACACATACCCTTCAATCTGCCCGGAACCGGTCTCCGCCAGCGTGAGCGGGCGCTGATAAGACGCCCTGGCCAACATAGCGGTCATTCTCTGGAAGGCCCAGTAGGAGGACTTGGGCTGCAGGTCGCTGTCCAGAAGGCCAGGCAGGATCGGATCGTTCCCGTCGCGCATTTCGTACCACACGATGACCTCCAGCCCCGCCGCCATGCCACGGACGTACCCTTTGACAACGTAGCGACTCTGCAACTCGGCGCTGCCCCAGGCAGCGCCGCTGGCCCAGGTGGTCTCAGTGCACATAAGGGGCACGTCCGTGAAGCCGTACGCCGCCAGTCTCTGCCGCACGTAGTTGGCTTTACCAATGATATACCGGCCGCAGGATTCCCAATCGAGATATTGCTGAGGGTAGTAGTGAAAGTTCATCACATCGAAGCAATCCCGTCCCTGGCAGGCTGCCAGAACGTCATCGAGGAATTGACGGTCGAAGGGGCCGGGATACTCCTCATCATCGAACCAATCCAGGGCAAGCCCGCCGAAGACCAGATTGGCCTGGGGGCTGGCCGCCTTGACCACCGGGTACAGCGCCTGGAGCAACGCCGCGTACCCTGCCCCGTTGTGTCCCCAGTAGCCCCACCCCCCAAGCAAGGCATGGCCGACGTCGGCGTTGTCCGGTTCGTTGTAGAGTTCGAAGTACCGCACCCAGGGCGAACCGGGAGCGTCGTCCACGCCGTCGCCGTCATACCGCTCCACCAGAACCCCGACGAACTCAGCCAGGTCAGCCGTATCCGTCACCGGGCCCATCGGGTAGGCCGCTGCCCAGGATGGCTGGCCCCCGATGGTCAGGATCAACTCGATATCTTCCTGCGCAGCGTTCGTCACCGACACGTCCAGACTGGACCAGTTGTAGTTCTCAGGAGTCGTGTTGGCTGGCTCGATGGATGCCCACGAGAGTGGCACCCGAATCCAGCGTACCCCGGCATCAACCGCTCGGGAGAGACCGTTGCCGGCGTTCAGCGCGTCGTAGAACTGGACGCTGAAAGGGGGGATACGTGTGTCCCAGCAGCGGGACAAGAAAGGAAGGTAGACGGTGTAGGTCCCATTGGTTGGGGCCAGCACAGAGACTCGGAGCGTTTCCAGAGGGGGAGACGCAGGCAATGAATCCGCCTTCTGTGCCGAACCGGCAGACGACCTCAGGACAAGCACTGCCACCAACCCAATGACCACGGAAAAGATGACACGCCCAATCCTATTTGCAGATGTGTTCTTCACTTACCTCCTCCTCCTCCTACTCCTCGTCTAATAAGACCGCATGGCGACCGGGAAATAGACGCGATAGGGCCTTGAGGCAAGCACCCATAAGTCTCCAGCGCTGTCCGTCGCAATGCCCGTGGGGGTCAGGCCCGCCAGCGGTAGTGGGTAATAGTCCCTCTGGGGATGGCCGCCGGGTATCAAGCGTCCTATCTGGCCTGCCTGCCACTGGGTAAACCAAAGATAGTCGTTGGCATCCGCCACAAGACTGGTGGGCAGGCTACCAGACGGCGCAAGGTCGTACGGGATGACAATGGGGAATGTGCCGTATTCATAGTGGCTCACCCGGCTGCCGGCTCGCTCCGTGCCCCACACTCTACCGGAACCATCCAGCGCCAGTGCGTACGGCTCGTCTGGAATGTCGGGGGCAAAGCCATAGATTTGTATCCAACTGTCGGGCGGCGTAAAGCGGGTCACCAGGTCGTTAGCCGTCTGCGCGAAATAGACGCTCGTCCCAGCGGCCACGACGCCGTAAGGCCGGCCGCCGCTGAGAGAAGTGTGGAAATACTCCGTGACGGCGTAATCGGCGGTGGAGGTGATCACCAGGCGAGCAATCTGGTCTGCCATCATCTCAGTGAACCAGATACTTCCGTCAGGGGCGTAATCCAGGTCGGCCGGATAACTGCCCGCCGGCACTGCAAATTCGTCAATCTGCCCCGTCGCCGGATCCAGCCGCCCGATGTAGTCTCCGCCTGCCGCCGTGAACCAGATGAAACCCCCGCCCGAAACCAGGTTCAAAGGCCGGCTACCCACTGTCAGAGTGTATTCGTGGAATGTGCAGTCGTTAGTGTCGGTATACGTTAGTCTGCCAATTCGGTCCACTCCCAATTCAGTAAACCAGACATCCAGATGACTCGTGCCAGCAACAACCGCCACATCCCAAGGATTGGCATTCTCGGTTGGGACGGTGAAGGTGAACACGAAAGATGAAGTGCCTGGATCGAACCGATAGACGAAGGACTCACCCTCGGAATTGGTGATCAGAGGCATCGCTGCGCCAGCGCCTGCCGGCGCTTGACTTCCGAGGAGGAGCACAAGAGCGACAGACACAGTGATGACACCAACCGCTATGAGCACGCACCGCCAACCACCAGCAGCCATCACAATCATCCTCCTTGCTGCCGACCATCACCAGCACGCGCCATGGCATCCTGTGCGAGCCTGGCCGTCAACCCACCCTCACCGGTGCAAAGTTCTACATTCGACCGGAAGCAGGCTGGCCCAGAGCGGCAACTCCCTCCTACACACATCGTCGAACCACCACCAGGACGAGGAGACCGACTGCCACCAGCGCCACACCCAGGAGGAAGCGCATGCTCCATCCCCCAGTCTCCGGCAGCAACGGCTCCGCCGGCCCCCCGGCGGGGGTTGCCTCCACCGTGGCGGTGGGAGTGGGCGACGGTTGGTCCGGCGGTGGTTCTGTCGGCGGTGGTGGCGGCGGTGGCGGTTCCGTCGGTGGCGGCGGAGGAGTCCGCGTCGGCACCGTCTGCCGCGCCGGGCTCTGCCCCGGCGCGGCCCACAGGTCCGGCCCCACGGCTAACCCCACCACCAGTATCCCCAACAGCACGAGCCAGAGCGCATTCCTTCTCATGACTCCCTCCCTAAATGAAGCCTAGAACTCCCGTGGGCCACCTGGGTCGCCAGATGGACATTTTATCCGAATTTCAATTGTACCATGTCTGCCGAAAGTGTCCAGGTCGGTCGCGCGCCTGCGCACCCTATTCATAGGTCACCTCGACGATGGTGTCGGTGTCGAGTTCCAGCGCGAACGTCAGAGACTCCCCGTCAATCACGCGCGGGGGCGGTGTGGCTGCCAACAGTTGTGCACCGGGCGGGAGGGCAATCGTAAGCGACACCGGTGTGCCATCTGTGCCCGGCTGCTTCTGAACCAAGAGCGCATAGCGCCACTGTCCCTCACTCGAGTGGGCAACGCGTGGCAAGTCGTAATAGAAGCGTGTCTCTAACGCCTGTCCTCGCTCGACGACGAAGAACTGTGCAAAAACAGCCTTGTCCCCTTCGACCGGCAGCACCTCGGCCTCACCGGCAGCGGCCACTCCCCGGAGCAGATATTCGGCTGGCGTGGGATGACGAGACGCTATGTACAGATGACTGCCCTCCGGCACGTAGACACGGAGATAGTTCCAGTAGCAGCCCTCCATCAGGCTCTCGTAGGTCACCCTCTCCCCCTCAGTGTAAGTCGCGCGCTGGTGGCACACACTGCCGTTCCCTCGCCCAGTGTGTTGGTAGTCTACTGCCAGCACAGCCTGGGCACTGCCGTCCGCACGCAGTGCGACTTGATACTCCAGCGCCCGCTTGATGCGGGGGTTGACCTTGTTAAAGCCCAGACTGGCGTCAACCACCATGAGATAATCACCCTCAACCGGGCGCAAGGCACCGTCCCAACCCTGGGCATGCAGCCAGGAGGCCGCGGCTGGTTCCTGCAGGTAAATCAGCAGGTAGCGCTCCTCCAGTATTTGCCACAGCGCCTGCATCAGCCTGAACCAATCTACCGTCTCCGGCTGCTGTCTGATCCGCTCCAGCACCGTCTGCGCCAACTCATCCATAAAGTCCTTGTGCGTGTCCGCCCACTCAGAGCTCACCCCCTCATCGGAGGGATTCCAGGCCTGGCGCACCATCCTGGCAAAACTCTCACCCGTGACGGGCTCATCCCACCTCTCCACCACGACCGGCCCCAGTGCCTCTACCAGGCGGGCCGCCCCCTGCAGGTCGAAGGCGATCACTCCATCCAATTCGACCCCCTGGCCGTAGGTGTATAGTTCGGCCGCTTTCTGGGCTGAGGTGGGAAAGTCGGGGGACCAGTTCGCATCCCGGAACACCCACAGTTCCGCAAGCATGTACTTATACAAGGGGGCCGGAGGCTCATCATAGGGCTTGCTGAAATCGTCAACACAGTATGACTCGCGGAAAAAGAACTCGACGATATCACCGGCATCCACAGTCACACGGCCGGCCCCGGTGATAAAACCACCTGTGGGTCGCAGTTCATCGCTGTTTTGAGCCAACAGCAGGTAGGTTCGAGGGCCAGAGGCTCCTAACAAGTCCGGTGCCAGCAGCGCCGCTTCGACCCCGGCCCGAGCCAGTGGCAACGCGCGGTCCAGCGTCTTCACCAGGCGCGCCAGACGCGGGGAGAGTCGTGTCAAGTCCACTTCGGCCCGACGCTGCGCTGCACGCTCCACGAGCGCCTGGGCGGCCTCCAGTTGGGGCCGCGCATCCGCCAGCGTGTGCACAGCCAGAGGAAGTGGGTGCTCACCTTCCGCCACCGTGCCCGCGTCCACCAGGTTCAACAGCGGCGCGAGCCCCTCCATCGCTGTCTCGCCCGCGTCAGTTAGATCCACGGCGATATCGAGCAGCGGCGGCAACGCCTGCAGGTCCGGCCCGACCCCAGGCACCCAGCCCAGGCGGGAGGCCAGCGCCAGGAAGGGGCGTGCTTCATCGCGCAGCGTCGCCAACTCAGCGCGGGTGCCCTGCAACAGCGGCACCAACGTCGTTGGGCCCGCCAGGCCCGGATCGGCGGCCAGTGCCGGCACTGTGTCCATCCGCTCCAGCAAGGGCTGCGCGGCTCGCCAGACTCGCCACACACGATACCCGAGCATGGCCAGCGCCAGTGCCAGCCCGGCGACCAGCAGCCAGGCCCCCACACGTCGGGGCGTCACTCGCTTTCTGCACACCTCAACCAACGGTCCTCCTCCCCAACGACCTCACAGACCGGCCGTGTAGAATTCGCCCGGCCCAGTTCACCTACATCGTCCCCCGGCACAACCAGCCCCGGATAGGCGCACTGCAGACCGGCGCGGTACCAATCATACCCCAGGAGGCCCATATCCACAACTGCCACGTCGGGGCGCTGCCCCAGCACGTGCTGGAAGTACCACAGCGTGAAAGTATGGGCATCCTGGGCGCTCAACAACACAGTCCGCTCGGGCGCAGCGGCCAATACCTCCTCTCCGAAGTCACGCGCCACTGTATCCCGGTGCACGTCCATTCCGCGGTAGTTCAGGAGCAGCGCGGACAGCGGCCCCACGCAAGCCAGGCACACCCCGGCCGCCAGGCCCCAGCGTGGACCCAGGCGGCCGCGCAGCCAACTCAGGCTCTGCGCCAGCCCTTCACCCAGCCAGAAGGCAGAGATGACCAGAGCCGGGATCAGGTAGACATAAGAGTCAGCAGTGTCATAACCGATGGCGTAGGCCACGTACAGCAGCCAGCTCAGCCCGCTCGCCAGCAGCAACCCTCGTTGCCGACGCGCCAGCGAATCCACACCGATCACACCCAGTGCCACCCCTGTCGGCCCAAAGCCAGACGCCAGGTACCGCACCAGGACGAGCAGTCGGGCGGGCACGGCCCCTGGTGGCAGCGCGAAGACGTAGCCCCGGTAGAGCGCACCCGATACGAGCCACCACCACCCTGCCAGCGTCGTGGGGTCCCCCCAGGTGATGGCTCCCTGGCCGGCTCGCAGTGGCAGATAGACGTACGTGGAGAGGCCCACCACAGTGCCCAACAGCCAGGGAAGGGAGACTGAGGGGAACGAGCGCCCGCGCCGCCCAGCAGCGAGTGCCCACATCACGATCGGCAGCAAAGCCACGCCGGTCAGGTGTGTACCCAGGCTCAGCCCCCATGCCAGTCCCAGCGCCACAGGGGAGAAGTCCGAGCGCCGCACGTGAAATGCCAGCCACAATACCAACGCGACGAAGGCAGCGTTGACAGCATAGACCTCAGCGACGAGGGCCTGGGACCAGAGCACAGGGACAAGGGCCAACCCCCAGGCCGCGCCCAGCCCCGCTGCCACAGCGTCCTTACCCATCCCCTGCCTCCCCCGCCGCCACTCCCACACCGCCGCGCCCAGCCCCAATGCAGCCAATGCAGCCCCCATCGCCGACATAAGGTTGAGCCGCCAGGCCACGTCCCGTAGCGGCAGATGCGCAAACAGCCAACCCAGCAGGCAGTAAGTGGGATAGCCTGGGGGATGAGGCACACCCAGCGTGTAGGCTGCCGTGATCAGATCGCCACCGTCGGCGCCGTCGTGGGCCCAGGTGATGGTGGGGGCCAGCGTCAGCAGATAGACCAGCAAGGGCGCCGCCAGCGCCGCCAATGCTGCCCAACGCCACCCCACCCCGGCAAACCTGGGGTCAGAATTATCAGCCACCACAGGTTTAACCCTGGGGCTGCCTTGTATGCAGCCCCTCATACAGCGCCTGGTGGCTATCCAGCATTCGTTCCAGGGAGAACTCAGCGACCACCTTTTGCCTCCCGGCGACCGCCAATCTATGAGCCCACCGCGGGTACTGTAACAGGGACAGGATGGCACCGGCCATAGGTGCAGGTGCATTCGCCGGTACGACCAGACCAGACACCTGGTCGTCAATGACGTCCCGGGTACCCACAACATCGGTCACGACCACGGGCAATGCCAGCGCCATCGCCTCCAGCAAGGCAAAGGACAACCCCTCGTACTGGGAAGCCAGTACAAAGACGTCAAACGCCCGCATAACCTCCCACACATCTTCACGGTGTCCCAGTAGACGCAGAGGAACGTACTCCACCCTGGCTCGGGCCTCAACTTCGGCCTGCAGCGGCCCCGACCCGGCCCACACAAACAGTGCCCCTGGCGCTTCGTCGGCCACCTGTCTGGCCGCCTGGACGAACACGAGAGGAGCCTTCTGTGGCACCAGTCGCCCCACGGCTCCCACCACATACCGATCAGGGTGAATGCCCAGACGCGACTTTGCCTCTGCCCTCGTCAACCCGGCCACTCTGTCAATGTGCGCGACGTCAACGCCATTGGGAATGACGCGGATACGGGGTGAGGCGACAATATGGTGGCGAATCAACACGTTTCGCTCACCAACCGAGACCGCGATCATGGCTGTGGTCAGATATCCTGCCAGCCGTTCCAGGTTGAGATAGAACTGGCGGCTTATCCCGGTTTTCTCCAGGAAGTACAGGCCATTCGGGGTATGAATAACCGGAGTACTGCAGCACCGCGCCGCCATTCTGCCCAAGAAGCCCCCTTTGGAACTGTGCGTATGCACCAGAGCGAAGCGCCCTCCTCGCAACAGCCGACAGAGAGCCACAAGAGCAATGGCATCCCGCAAGCCAATCCGGCGTTGCATAGGCAGCGGGTAAAATGGTACCCCTTGCCGCTTTAAGTTCTCAACAAAGGCCGTGTCTCCATAGTGCTCACATCGCTGCCAGGGAGCAGCCACAGCAACATCCATCCCTCTGGTACGCAAGCCCACGGTCAGGGCGGTGACGTAGCATCGCACACCGGCTGTGGTCGCCTCAACCACGTGAAGAATGCGCAGTGGGTCAGCACTCATCGGAGAATCTGGTTTTCAACTGGCTGCGCCACACCAGCCACACTGTCATTGCCACCGGGGGCAAGAAGTCAATAAGGTGCATCAGCACCCCGTAACTCAGCGCCGTGGCCCGATCAACGTTAAAAATACCCAACGCCAACACGACCGCGCCTTCATACACGCCGACGCTGGCCGGTAGAGAGGGCAGGGCAATGCCTACCCGCAGCGCTGCCGACACGGTCAATGCCATCGGCCAGGATGGAGGTAGGCCTAAAGCGAGGAACGTCGCCAGATTCGCAGCCGCTCCCCAGATCCACGCACCCACCGACAACGCAACAGCCCGCCAAAGCAAGTGGGAGCGTCTCAGGCCCTCAATGCCCTCGATCACGTGAGCCAGCCGTTCCTGCATCGTGGGCCACCATTGGATATTGTGCCGATCAGCAATCCATCCCAACCGGCTCAAAAGAGGCTCTTGCCAGGCCAGACCAGCCCTCAGTCCGATGTACAAGAAAATCAGCGCAATCACCACTCCCCACGTGGCCTGTGCCAGCCAGGACGGCCTGGCGGGGGCCCAGAATGGAACCAGGGATAACACCAGCACCAGTAGGGCCAGGTCCAGCACTTTTTCACCTGCCATAGTCCCCAGCGCGCGGGCCTTGCTTTGACCACCGCGTTCGCCCAGCCAGTAAATGCGAGGGATATCCCCGCTCCGAGCCGGCAGGAGATAGTTCATCGTCTGGCCAATGAGCATGGCCGTCAGTGCGACCTCGAACGGTGGCACCGGTGGGGTGAAAAGCGCGCGCCAGCGGGCGGCACGCACAAGTGTATGCGTAAGGATCATGGTAGCGGCCAAAGCGACCCAGCGATAGTCTATCTGATGCCATAACGCAGATAACCGCTGCCAGTCCAGTTTGTGAATGCTCAAGAACACGCAAGATAAACTTGTTATCAGGCCGATCCAAAAGGTTGGGGATTTGAGTTTAAGCGCAGCCAGTTTGCGCAGATTGGGCTTCACTGCTACTACTTTGGCACGGACCTGAGTCTCCTGGGGCACGCGTTAATATGCACCCTTACCCCGAATGACGGCGACGAAGGTCATCAGCAGAATCCGAACGTCAAGCCAGATAGACCAGTTTCTGATGTAGTACAGATCATCCTCCACACGTAGCGCGTAGTTGGCGTTGTCACTGCGGCCGTTTACCTGCCACCAGCCCGTCATACCCTGGGGGACAGCGAAGCGCTTGCGATGCCACGGATCGTATCTTGCGACCAGCCAGGGTAGTTCGGGCCGTGGCCCTACCAGGCTCATATCACCCTTGAGCACATTGAGCAGTTGCGGCAACTCATCAACGCTGAAACGGCGCAGCACACGACCCACCCGGGTGATGCGGGGGTCATCGGGCTGCTTGACGAAGGTGGGGGGGCCTTGGCCCGTTTCCTCCGCCAGTCGCTGTTCGTCCGCCTCGGCCCCTGCGTACATGGTGCGGAATTTGAGCATCTGGAAGGGCCGTCCCCCCTCGCCGATGCGCCGTTGGTGGAAGAGGATTGGACCGGGCGAATCAATCCACACCGCGAGTGCGGCCAGCAACGTCAACGGCGAGAGCACTACCAGCGCCAGACCACCTACCACCAGATCGAAGAGACGCTTCACGACACGGTCGGGGCCTTCGATGGCCGGTTCGCGCAGGCCAATGAGCGGGATGCCAGCGAATTCCTCCACTGAGGCGCGGATGAAGACCAGGTCGAACACGTCGGGTACGACGCGCACATTGACCGGCAGTTCTTGCAGCGCCAGGATGACTTGCCTGGCTCGCTCCTGCGCGCGCGGCGGCAGGGCCAGGATGACCTCCTCAACAGCGTGCTGGGAGACGGCAGCGCCAACGTCCCCTAGCAACCCCAACACGGGATAGCCAGCGCAGGTTTTCCCTTGCTTGCCTGCGTCGTCGTCCACGTAGCCCACCAGTTCCAGGCCCGCCCAGCGATAGGCACGGATGGCCTGGCTGAGTGCCTGCCCCACCGCGCCGGCGCCGACGACGAGCACCCGGCGAGGCTCGCCCAGGCCGTGTCCCAGTCCCAGTCGGAGCAGCCATTGCAGAACCGCCCGCCAGCCCAGCAGGAAGACCAGGTCAAGGAGATAGAAATAAACGAACAGAAGTCGGGAGAACTCGCGGAAGAAGAAATAAGCCACTCCAGCAAAGACGAGGGTAGCCCAGGTGACGGCGCTCCACACGGCCTGCACGTCGCCCAGGTAACGCAAGGCGCGCGCCGGGTCGTAGACGTGCAAGGCAAAAAAGGCCAGGGCCCATAAGGCAGGCACCAGCAGGTAGAACCAGGGACCGAAGGCCAATGGCCCTTTCAGGTAGACACCAAAGGGCAGCGTCAGCCGCAACACTTTGGCCAGGTACAGCGCCAGCGCCGTGAGTCCCATGTCAGCCATCAGCAGGATCAGGCCCACACGGGTTCCCACACGTTTGAGCATAGATCGGTTTCTCCCTGGTAGAACACGGATTGCAGGACAACAACGGATCAGGACGGGCTGACATACAGTCCGTCAGGGTGCTGCCCGGCCCTCCCTATCAACGAAAGCACGTTACAAGCAGGAGTGTGCACATTATAGCGCAGGCGGGCAAGGTTGTCCAACCGCGCCGCCGTGAACAGACGACGCTGGGCTGACTTTACTACCTAACACCGGCTCTTCAGGCCGGTGTCGCCCCCTGTTCTCCACTCGCGCCAGGCAACCCACAGTTGCCAGGCACTCATCGCACAAAACACACCCCACAGCAGGCGCTCCCACCAGCACGGCCCTATCAGTCCTACCCCCAGGCTGATGAGGACCAGGCCGGCTAAGAGCCACAACTGAAAGCCGGGGGCGGCCAGCCGTACCCGCAATCGCTCGCCTCGACGCTGGGCCTCATAGTAGGAAAGGCTGAAGGCGGCCAGGATCACTGCCGCGCCCAGCACCCATAGCCCGTTGAAAGCCAGGCTGGTCCATTCAACCATATCTCCCTCGGTATCTTCCCCGGTGCCTTCCGGCGCACCTCCCGGCCAGGGTCTGTGTCACGCCTTTGCTGTTCGGTCTGCCGCCCGGTGCAGGGCTACGGTGAGACCAATAATCACCCAAAAGACGACATTGGGCTTGGCGTCCAACACGGCACAGTCGGTCATGGCATAAACGAGGTGCCCAACCAGCGCTCCTCCGCTGCCCAGTGCCAGGGCCTGGATGAGACCATCCGGGCCACGCCGATAGACCTGCCACAGCATCCAGAAAGTGACTATGTAAAGCGCCTGCCAGGCCACCAGCCCGGGGAGTCCCAGGTCCAGCGCCACCTGGAGGAATTCGTTGTGAGCGTGGGGGACGGGCCTGTCGGGACGAGCCTGGAACAGAGGGTACATCACCGGCATCACGTACTGAAATACATCCAACCCAGGGCCGGTAAAGGGAAAATCGGCAATGACGTATTGGGCGCGTGACCAAATCTCGAACCGCTCCTCAATTGAGACAATGCTCAGTATACGAGCGGACTCCCCGTCAACCTGGATAGCCTGCCTGAGGCCGACAGGACCAACCGCGACCAGCACGAGCAGCGCGGTCAGGAGCAGGGCGACCCCGACCCGTCCCGGGCGGCCTCCAGCGGTCACCAGCAGCGCCAGGAGACTGACCGTGAAGCCCAGCCAGGCTCCGCGCGCCTGGGTGATAAGCAACAGCCCCAGGCTGAGGAGAGTAACCAGGCCCTGGGCCGCCACCCATCCCCACCTGCGCTCTCCCCGTCGCATCGCCCACAAGAGCAGGCTCAGGCTCGGAGGCAGCACCCACAGGAGCGCCCCGCCGATCACGCTGGGATTGAAAAAAGTCTCTCCCTCCGGCAACCAGCCGATCTCGCCCGGCAGTCCTGTCACCAACGATGTCAACTGCGGGATTTTTGAGCCCCATTGGGTGCCTAGAAGTCCCAAGACGAGGAAACCGAGGCTGGCTGCGATCACGCCAGCCGGTACCCAGCGCAGCCGGCCCGCAGGTTCCAGCAGGTCTACCGTGGCATACAAGAGCCCCACCCCAAGCAACAGACCATCTATCTTCAATTGGCTCCAGCCTGGGTTGGGCGAGGCGCAGAACCCCACACCGCCCATCACCACCAACAAAAGAACGAGCACGTCCACCGGAGTACGGGGCACGAACCGCCCGAGGATCAAACGCCGGAGCACCCACAGCGCCGGGATCACCAACAGCAGGGGGGCGCGTCCTGGGGCGGCGAACAACAGGAAGGGGGTAATGAGGAGCAAGCACGCCCACTCGATCAACCCCCACCAGCGAGTTACCCGTGGCAAATGGTTCATACGCAAATCATCGTGCACCAGCCTGAAGCGCTGGTGCTGGGCACCGGCCTGAAGAGCCAGTGTTGGGCACCGGCCTGAAGAGCCGATGTCGGGGATTCCCTATTCTGTGACGTAGGCCAGGGATGTTTGCGGCTTCGGCGGGCCTGCGCAGCATGTGAACTGCCCAGGCGAGTAACCTCCGCCTCGGCCCGGCGGATGAGCGCCAGCGCCTCTTGGAGGTTGCCAAGTCGCTCTTGCAAGAGAGCCATCTGCGCCTGTGAAGTCGCCACTCCCGCCCGGTCGCCCAGTTGCTCCAGCATCTCCAGGCTGCGGCGGTAGTGGGCCAGCGTCGTAGTCGCCCTGATCCTGGTGCACCATCCCAATGTTGTGCAGGGTTTTCGCTGCCCCTGCCAGGTAGGCAGCGCCCACGCCAGCGGCCCGGATGCCACGCAGCGCGAAGTCGTGCAGGCGGTCCAGGTCGCCGGCCCATTCGGCCAGGCCCAGCAGGGGCGTGAGCGAGGCCGCCGACCCGTCCAGCGTCACGCGCTCACGAGCGATGGTGAGGTGCACCGTTTCACGTTTTCCGTTGCTGCTTCACCCGCGCGCGCAGAATATCCGCTCCGCCGTTATCGAGAACCAGCGAGATGAGCATGATCTCCCGTCGCTCTCCGGAGAGGTTGGGGTCGGTCTCGATCCGCTGGATGTACCGTTCGGCCTCAGCGGTCGAGGCAGCGAGGGCAGCGGTCACCAGCCGGGCGACGCGCGCCAGGTCGGCCACGTCCAGTTTGGCCATCGCCCGCTCCATCAGCGATACTCGCTCACCGACCAGTTGGCGCTGGATCTGGCCGACGCAGAAGCCCTGCAGGCGGGTATAGAGTTCGTTGAGGGGTACGCCCAACGATTGTTCCCCACCCGCGCCCGGCGCCGCCGAGATGGGCACGGGCTGGATATTGATACCCCCGCGCAGCATGGCCTGCCAACTGAGGCCCACGCCCAGCGCCATCCAGACCGAGGCCGAACCGGGGATCAGCGCCAGGCCGGCGGCCAACGCCGCACAAGCAAAAAGCGCGTTGGCGAGCATCAATACCCACGCGCCCCACATCCCCAGCGCCCGCACCGGCCTGTCCGGGTAACCGATGACCACCTCGCTGGCTGCCCAGGCGATGGCCATCACAGCGGTGATGGCGTAGAGATCGCCGCGCACCGCCGCCAGCCAGGTGACGACAGATTGAAGGAAAGTCGGCATCGTTTTGCCTTTCTGGGCTGGTGGCGACCTACGTCCCCAGCGCCCGCTCGTGGCCTTTCTTGGTCAGGACAAACATCTCACCCTTCCGCAACTTCTGCCGCTCGACGTACCCTTGCTGCTCCAACGCCCCCAGGGGCTCAGCGATATCTTCAGGGAAGGAGAAGGTACGCACTGCCACTTCGACTGGCAGTGCCGGCCCTTTTCTCAGCAGTGCCTGCAAGATGTTTATCTCCTGCTCTCTTAGTCGCATAGTCGTGTTCTCACCGTTTGGCATTCTCTCACCTCCTGATCCGGGCCGGGTCGAAATCCCGGGGACATTCTAGCACAACAGAAGGAGCGTGTCAAACGCCGGCCACCCTGTCACCGTTCCGTCTCCACCCACACTTGCGCCCCGTCGGTGGTGACCTCGACCGCGCCCTGCTCGTCGGTACGGTAGACCGGCAGCCCGCTTCGACTTCGCCTAGCGCGGGCCTCCAGCCGCTCCAGCACCCCGGCGCAGGGATGCCCAAAATCATTGTCGGCGCCCACGCTGATGACCACCACCTCGGGGTCCACCGCCTCCAGAAACTCCTGCGTCGTCGAACTGCAACTCCCGTGGTGGGCCGCCTTCAGCACCGTGCTCGCAAGCGTGGCCCCCTCCACCACCAGTTGGTGCTCCACCTCCGCCTCGATGTCCCCCGGCAACAGGACTGACACCTCCCCGTAGGTCAGCCGCGTCACGACCGAGTTGTTGTTGGTGCTCCCGGCCCTCCCGCCCACCAGTTCCGC